>Ga0209602_1001961_pt1 | contig 17369 bp, 9 predicted proteins | sample COGITO_mtgs_1205_3_FD_184810 | JGI IMG/M metagenome (GOLD analysis project Ga0209602, IMG submission 184810) | Pelagic marine microbial communities from North Sea - COGITO_mtgs_120524 (SPAdes) (version 2) | ecosystem: Environmental > Aquatic > Marine > Epipelagic ...
GTGGCAACTGCGCCTGCAGCAACACTTGCTGTTATTCCAGGACCATCAACTAATGATCGAGCTAAATTAGCTGCTGATGTTATACCAACTTGTAATAACCAAGAAGGATTTTTTACAGCAGCTTGCAGCCAAGCACTTACAGGATTATCTCCGTTAGCAATAGCTGCATCATAGTCTTTTTGATTTTGTATTACTTCATCAGTTTGACCTATTGCTTCTAACTCTTTTTGTTTATCTATAAATTCTTGTATTTCTTCATCACTAACTTTATTTGATCTCCAAAGAGCTAAAGCTTCACTTAAGCCACTACCCTGTGTTGTTCCTTGATCCCAAGCTCTCCACATATCACCCATGAAATCAGTTAAAAAGTTTTTACCAAAATAATCTTCAACTGCTGTATTTTTTTCTTGACTATCTTTATCAAAATCAAAATCATAAGCTTCTTTTATGGCACTAGAATAAAACTTATAATTAGTTATTCCAGTTTCAACTTTTTGTTTTTCACCATCTTTAATATCAGTCTCAATAGGTTGTTGAGGTAAAATCTGTGGTTGTTGAAACATAGTAGTTAACCAGTCAACTTCTTTAGTGGCTGTAGTATCTTGAGTATCTACATCAACTTGTTCATTATCTACTTGAGGTGGTAGAGCGGTGTTTGGCTCGCTAAACATCACATCTAACCAGTTATTATTGCCGTTTGACATATTTTAATTTATTAGAGATAAATCAATTTCTTGTAACATTTTAGCTATACCAGCTGAGTTGTTATTGTATTTTCTTCCTTCTTCAAAGCTTTCTTCTTGATCTGGCTTAAACAAAACAAATTTTTTGTTTTCATTATCATAATAAACATGATAACCATAATTTCTGGTTACTTGCATTGTTAATTTATCTGATAAGGTTGTTGCTGCTTTATCTTCAATTACCGCTTGATTATCAGTGATATTTGATAACTCATTAGAAAAAAGACCTGACTTAGCTGTAAACAATTCTACAGCACTTTTCTTTTTTTGTTTTGGTATTTTAGCTGCTTCAGCTTTATTAAAACCACTAATTGACTGTTGATCAGCAACATTGATCATTTTATCAAGTAATAATTCTTTAAACTCTTTCTTAGCTTGAATCAACTCTTCTGGATTAGTAGTATCTAATGATTCTATTAAGTACCTTTCTTCTTCATTAAAAAATGATTCTTTTCCTACTAATTTATCAAAAGCTAAAGACTGTAAGCCTTCAACACCAGCATTATCAATTAACGTAGATAAACTATTTCTTAAATATATTTTTTCTGTATCATCTAACTTTTGACCTTTGTTATATATTTTCAACATAGTCTCATTTATAGATTTAGCTTCTTTATAGGATTTTTCAAACGGTTGTTTTATATCTGACATTCTAGTAACATTACCAGCTGCATCTGTAAACATTATATTACCGTTTTCATCAAATGATCTTTGTTGTGCACCGGTAAATATACCAGCAGCACTTATCATATTTCCAGAACTATTAGCTACTGATATATTTTTACTTTGAAAATCTTGTATATAATCTTCTCTCATACCACCCCAGGCATTGTATTGTTTTTCTACATTTTGAAGACGTTGATTAGCTTGTTTCATTATAGCTATTTGTTCTAGCTTTTCAGGACTACCAGCTTTCATACTACCTGCTGCTTGAGCAGCATCAGCGTATATCTGTTTTTGATTCATTGAAAACTCAGTGATCATACCTTTATCCTCATCAGGTATAGCCGTTAAATCAATACCTTCAGCTTGATTAGCCATAAAATTCTCAACCATTAAGCCAGCTTTTTCTTCCTCTAGCTTTAGTTCATCTCTACGTTGTTTTTCAAAAGATGCTACTTTAGCTGTTCCCTCTTGTATTTTTTGACTTAACAAGCCACCTAAGTCATTAAAGCCACTTTGACTATAAGCAACTCCAGCTCCAAGTGGATCTCGACCTAAATTTAATCTTGTATTTTGTCTTCTTTGTCTTCTCATTTTTTAGATTTTATTTTTCCCCAGTCATGCCTCCCATTGCCAGATTTGTTACTCCTCCAGCTATATCACCTATACCACTTACCATTGCTTGTCTAGCTTGATTAACAGCTTGATCTGCTGCAGCTTGTCTAGCACCAGCTGCTTGAGCTAATGCAGTTGATTTTTCATATTGTAAACCTCTAGCAGCTGTAGCACCTTGCGCTGATAATTGTTGATTTTGAGCTGCTTGTTGCATCATCATTTTTTGATTAGCTTGTTCTTGTTGAGCTATGCTAGCAGAAGCTTGTTGTGCTTGTTGACCTTGAACATTAGCCATAGACTGAGCTAATGCTGCTATACCACTGCCACCTGCTGCACCACTCATAGCTTGCATTGTGCTGGCTAATCCTTGTTGTTGTTGCTGTGCTGCAAATTCAGCCGCTTGAGTATTAACTGTTAAGTCTTCGTAAGGATTTGATAAATTAGCAAATAAATTTGAATCATCTAGACTTTCAAACTGACTTAATCTATCTTCATAAGCTGCTCTAGCTCTTCTTTGTTCACCCTTTCTTTTTCTTTGGCCTATCATGCCTCCTATGGACTGAGCTAACCCACCAGCTATACTTCCTATAGCTCCAATACCTTGTTCATTTAGTTTTCCTGCCATGTTAATTCTCTTTATATAACTATTACACTTTAAATATCTTATTTAAACTATAAGTGAACCTACTGAAAATAATTCAGCAGCACTAGTAGTTGTATGTTTCATTTCTACTTCTGCAAAGAAACCTAATAAACCTGATTGATTAACAACACCACCTTTGTCGAACAATACAAACTTACCTGCTGCAGGTACTGTACCACTAACTGTTATTGTTGTTGGTGTTTTAACAGTGCATGTACCAGATGAAGTATACGAAGCTACTGCATTATCAGCTAAAAAATAAATGTTGTCACCAACTTGCAAATTACTATTTATTCCATCACTAAACGTTAGCACTTGTCCAGCTACACTATTAACAGTTCCTAATCCTTCAACTTGTAATTCTTCCGCATTTAATGTTGATGCTGTTGCAGCTTTACCATTAATTGTAGCAAAATATTTACCTTCTTTCTTTATAAATCCATCTAAACTAATTTCTCCAACGTGTTCTGGTGTTGATATACTATTTAATAACCAACCAGTGTCTCCTTGATAGTTTAATGTTTTAAATCTTTTAACTTGGCCTAAGGGTTGATTCATTAAAAACTTAACACTAGACTTTTTTTCTGTTATTGGTGACGAGCTAAAGTAAAGTTTAGTTCCAGATGGAATAACTAAATTATCTGTACTTATAAAGTAACCACCAGCCAAACTGGATACAGTAACACCAGAAGGTATTGTTTCACCAGACACATACATACCAACAGCTATATCTGAATTACTTTGTGTTAATGTTATTTCATACGAATAACTAGTTGCCTGTGAAAGAATAGCTGTTGTAACAGTATAAAAATCGTTGGTCTCTGTGTTACTATGGTGTTTGTACATACTACCAGCTTTAAAGCTAAAATAGTTATTATTTAAACTTATAGCTGTTTCTGGTACAAAAGATTTTCTACTTGTCCAACCATTTATTTTTTCATTAAACGATATTGTCTCTGTAGTATCACTATTTAATTGATTAGTAAAACTTAAGTTGTATGAGTTTTTTCTATCATCATAACTACCAAATACACTACCATTAACATTTGCTAATTTATCTGAAAAAAAGTCAGACATACCTAGCGCTGATATTTCACTTAAACCATCTCTTGATAACCTCAACACAACACCTCTTTCTCTATCAGTAAAGTAAGCTCTAAAACCATATTGAGCAAATGACTCTGGATTCTTAGATATACCATACTCTCCTACATAAGGTATCACTTGTCCTAGAACATTTAAACTAGCTGTTACCTGTGCATTACCATCTGCTGTGAATAAGGCATCTTTATTTGCTTGTACTCTAAAACACTTGTCTTCACATAATGTTATTAGATCAGTATCTCTAGTTTTTATTAATTGTATAGATCCATGCGAAGGATTAATATCTTTAGTAATTTTATCAGCTATTATAAATTGATTTAATCTGTTAACACCACTACTACTATTATATAGTTGTGAATATATAAACCTATTAGTAAGTGTTTCTTCAGCATATACTTCATCTATAACAGTAGAAACTCTAACTCCTTTACCAATTACAGGTGCATTAAAATCATCTCTTATCCTATCTGATTCAACTCCGTTACCAAAATTAATAGAATTAGCATACGATAAAGTTTTAACAACCTCTAGTTCACTTACAGGAAATGTTTCTTGTGTTTCATAATATAAATCAAGTAAACCATCATCTGGTTCTATCTCAAAAATAGCAGGACTACTAGAATCACTATCAGATTCTTTAACTACGTTTAATACTTCTAATCTAATAACTTGGCTAGTGCTAACAGCTACTAATAAATTTGTAGCTAAAGTTACTACAAACACAGCATCCGCCGTACCTCCACCAGATTTAGTTACTGAAGTTATTTTATAGTAATTAGAAAATTTTAATTCATTATTAAAGTTAGTATCTGATATCCTAATATAATTACCAGTAACTATGTTATTGAAATAATTATCATCTTCATATTTTGAAGCTGCATGATTTTCTACTTCAGAAGTAGTTATCGTAAAAGTGTTAGAACCAACTGTCAAAGTACTAAGATGATATCCACCAGTAACCGATGATCCAGCAGGAACACTATAAGTAGATCCTAGTACAAGAAAATCTCCTTCATTAACATGAGTATCAAAATTGTCTTTTAATTCTTGATTAGCTTTTATTTTAACAAAAAACTTACCATCAAAATTACTATTACCTATAGTTTCCGACTCTGTAACAAACTCCGTTACTTTTGCTAATATTTTATTACTATCATCATAAAGCTGATCAACATCTTCTGTAAAAAAGTTTTTAAAAGTAACTTCTGCAGTTCTACTACTTCCAGTACCATGAAATCTTACACTTGCAACTTCATATGCTTTAGTATATCTTAAACTAGTTGATGCTTTAAATCTTATTTTTGCACCAGGTTTTAATAATGCTTCTGCGGCTGCATTTATATAATTGCTTTCACCCATACCAGCAACCTGTATTTTATTAAAACCACTAACAGGTGTCATGCCAGCTTTTTTGTTAGTTAATAAAGTTTGAGAACCAAATTTATCGCCAAAATTACAACCAAAATTATTATTAACTGCTACATCCCTGTTTAATATTTGAGGGGGATCGTTTTTTATATCTATTACTTTATATCTATTAGCATCTTGAGTGCCACTATAACTAAGTGTTGTACCATTTTGCTTTTTAAATACTAAATAATCATTTTCTGATATTTTATTTCTATCAGCTGAAGGTATAGATAAGTAAGCAAAACCTTCACCATCGTCATAATAGTTAGATATAGCTATGTTATAATACTCTTTAGATATTTCTTTTATAAAATATTTAAAGTGAGTTATTTCAGCTGGTAAAGTTCCTACAATATCATCTGTTTTTACGGTAAACTGTATATTGTTTGTAGAATTTTCTTTACCTATTTCTATTGTACTATCTGTTCCTGTAAAAACTGGTGTTTTTCTTCCATATGTATCTTGAAAAACAATACCAAATTGATAAGTTCTATTTGATTTTATTGAAAGCTTTTGATTGTATGTATCTGAAGTAATATTAGCAGTACTTATTATAAATTTAGGTGTTCCTGTATAATTAAAGTTTTCAGTATAATTAGCATATACAATTCTATTACCTACTATTTCTTGAGCTAGTGATCTTCTAGGCACAGAGTCAAAGTTTCTTAAAAGTTGCATTGATTCTACAACTTTATATATTTCATTATCTTCTATAGTATAAGTATTTTCAAAATTTCCACCAGATTCTTTTATTGTATCTACTACATATACATTTTGATCATTTGATGTTTTATATAAAATATCTATTTCTTTTATTAAACTATTTGCAGTATTACTAAACTGTAAACTTATATCTGTATTCCAACCTGTTATAGTTGCTGAAGTAATGCTATTCAACATACCAGCATTAAATCCATCTTTAGTTAAATATTTAAAATTACCAGGTACAAAAGCTGGTAGAGAAAATGGAGCAAATGTTGAATATTGATTATTAGTATATTTATATCTGTATGAAAATGTTGGAAACTTTTCTTGAAATTTACCTAAAGCTTCTTTAGCAACAGCATCATACTCTGTTAAGTTAGAACTAATAGCGGAGTATGTTCCATTAAATGTTAAATTATCACCTTCTGAAACTGTTACTGTTTTATCTAAAATAATACTATTTGCATTAGGTTGTGTATGATAATTTACAGAAACAACTCTTGTTAAAAAAGGTATACCATTTCCTGTAATTATCATACCAGATGATATAGGATTAACAGATGATGCACTCGATATAGATCCACCACCAACTAGTCGTAAAAGTAAATTTGAACCTGCCGCTATAGTACCACCTGTTCTAACTTCAAGCCCTGCAAGAGCACTTGATTGTACTGCTGTTATTATAGACAATCCGTTAGTTGTTTCTGTCTTTTTTAACCTATACCTAACTTTAGTATCTGCTTGATATTGTGTTGTAGTTACTTTTCTAGTAAGACATATTGTTTTACCGTCAGCTAAAAAAGTTTGAAGAGTAGAGTCTGGACCAACACCATTACTAGAATAATCAGTACCACCACCTGTCTCATGGCCAACTTGATTCATACTAGTCCAACTAACACCTTCATTTAAACTGAATTCTGCATGAATTCTTATACTACCTTTTGATACATTAGAAGTATTTTGTGTAAAAGAAAAATTTTGTTGACCTTCTATTCCTTGTATTTGTGGAGCTCCTATTATACAAACTGATAAATGTAAAGTATAATCAGTTGTAACAGGAAATGTACTAAATACAGAATCAGTTCCCGTACCTTGTTGAAAACCTAAATAATTGTTTACAGTACCTGTTGTTGAGTTAGAAGTACCAAAATAAATTTCACCAGTTGAACCATTAATAGTAGAACTTGTATATGTACTATAACCGTGCCACGGTAAATTAGAAGTTTGACTAAAAGTTACAACGTTACCTGCTTCTGTAGTAGCAATACCTGGGTGTATCTCTAGTAAAGTAGCTTTAAATACTTTGTTGTCTCCAGTTCCAGTAAAACTATCTATTCTTATTCTAGCTGTTTGACCTATTGTGTTGGTTAATATTATTTCGTTATTAGCTTTGTATTCAGGACCAATATCAGATCCATCTGATTGTTTTATAAAAGTAATATTAGTTATTGCTTCAAATGAATTTAAAGTAAATGTAGATAATGCTAGAGAAGTATTTCCACTTATTAATACTTGCACTTGTTCTCCATCTATAGTACCTGCACCACTAACAACAGTTGATGGTAAAGCTGTGTATGTTAAAGCATTTAAAGGTGATTTTCTTATAACAGTTATTTTATCTGCAGTTAAACCAGTTGATGTTACTAAAGTTGTACCAGTCTTTCCTCTCCAGTACTCTATATCAACTCTTCTTGGCTCGTTTAAATTGTCAGTAAAGTAAATTATATTGTCTAATATATTAACACCTAATACTAGGTTATTAACATTAAAATCTAAGACACTACCAGTATCTACTAATATTAAATCTATAACTGAACCATTATACTCTGCTATTATATCAGCGCCACTTGAAGTTATAAACCAATATATTTTATTGTTTTGAGTATCTCTAACAGAACCTATACAAGTAGCACTTGTTAATGTAGGTAAACCAGTTATTAATGTATTACCTAAAACTTTTTGTAAAGCACCAACATCAGATCCCTCAGATGTAGCAACTTCTACATTTAAAGCATCTCTATAGCCACCATTAGGAACCAGACGATCGTCTAGATCCTTCTCCATCCTACCTAGTCTAAAGTTATTTGATATTTCCGGCATGTGTTAATGTTTAATTTGCTTTGATTTGTTTCGCATTATTTGAGCAAGCTCCTCTGATTTAAGGTTGGATAACCTTAATTTTGCATTTCTAGTTGCTGCAAACTTTTCTCTTTTAAACCTTGCAACAATGTACTCTGGTATGTTCATTTTAGTGGCTAAAACGGCATGAGCTAAGTACTTATACATTGCTTCTTCAGCAAACTTATGTACAACCATTTCCGCGTCTGTACCTAATCCATCACTTATATATTTAAGTGTTAGTATTTTACCAAACATGTTAGAACTAAAATATATAGTACCTTTTATTTGATCTATAAAGTATGATCCATTACTTTGAGCTAGTTCTGGTTCTACACCATATCTAGATCCCATTGCATTTAAATCTACTTGATCTAATTTTTCTTCTTGACTGTATTCAGTTAAATCAGCGTTTGGAGTTGAAAAATCACCCCAAGTATTAGAGTTATATGCTTTTTGTAAATCACCATTTGAATCAAACAAGTATTTATAATTTGAATCTTGCAACAATGATGTTGGATTACTTGTATGCCTTATAGGATATATAACTCTTTCTACACCACCATCATCTTTCCATGACATTTTAACATAGTTAACGTAATCTTGAGGTAAAATCATGGTTAATGAAGGTGGAACCTCTATCTCTTGAGCTTTTGTAGATTTAAAAGTATCATAACTAAACTCTTGTATTGCTCTTTGAGCATGAAAAGCTACGTCAGATTTTCTAACTTTACTTATTATTTTACCTTCACCAACATAAGAAACTATAAAATTGTTTATAATATCTTCTACATCTATGTACTGATAGTTACCATATTGCTCTGTTTCTGCAATTTCTCTAACTAATACAATAAGACCATTTTTTGGTGCTCCATTACTACCTGTCTGAACATCAGTGTTCATACTAGTAGACGTAAACGTTATAGTATCGTTAGAATTGTTATAGCTATAGTTGTTTGGATTTATTAATATATCATTTATATATATCTCAAACTGTTCTTTAGCTGTTGGTACTGTTGGAAAGTATGTTTGCAACAATATAAATTGATGCGCACTTCCGTTACCAGTAAATGATTGAGACTGATTATAATAAGATTCTGCTGTAGTTGTTCCTAATAGTCCCATTTATTATGCTTTTTCTTGTTGTAAATCTTTTATTTCTTCTTGAGATGATATTTGATATAAACTTGGATCTTTTATAATAACACCTATTAATTGTAAAACTTTAATAACTATATTAGCTTCTTCAGAAGGATGTAGTTCAAAGTTTGTTGTTGTGCTAGCATCGTAAGCACCTGTGGCTGTATTATAACCCCAAGCTACTACTGTTGGCTTTTTAACATAATTATGTGTTATACCTGATGTTATCGTCGCAGGAAATACTTCTATTTGTGTAGCTGATTTCCTAACATAAACAGGTCTTTTTGTAACAGGTTGAGCTAATGGTGATAATTGTATATTTATAAGTTCTTCTTTACTAATAGGTTGTACTAAATAATCTAAACCGCTTAATGTAAAATATACATCACCCAACTCATACACGTTGGCAGCTAGAGTAACTGTATTATTGCTTGTTGCTGATGGTGATGCCTTAAAATAATGAAAAGGAGATAACCTCTCCTTTATAAGATCTATAGCATTTGAATACTCTTCGTATGTTTCTATTTTTCTATCAGCTTGATTTAAATCGTAGAAGTATTGTTCAAAAATATCGTTTTGAACTTGATTAGCTAGAGAATTAAACTCTACAGGTGTTACATAACCTCTTTGTTCTTTATTAGCTATTACTTGTACTTTTTGATATACGTCGTTAATACTTACTGCCATAATTTTTTATTTTGTAGTAGTTAAGCCACCAAGTCGATGGCCTAACATCTACATGGAACTTAATCCTTTAATCGTTTCTCAATATTAGAGTATATTTCCATACCCTCATCTGTTTTAAAGAAAGCTGCTAACGCAGAATATGGATGTTCATCAAAAGGAACAGTCATAACTTTTCTTCCATTACTAGCCCAAGTAAAGTTTCTTTGGTCTTCAGATAATTTCAATATACTAGATTCAGTAGCTTTTATACCAAAGTTTCTAAGTTGTACATTATCATCAGAAACTAATTCTAAGAACAAACTAGGGTTATGCTTAGCAAACAATAATAAATCTCGTTTAAGCTCCTTAGAACTCATGCTAGATACCTCAGAACCTAACTCTACACGCATTACTGCTTCAGCTATTTCTATATCTAAACCTTTTGCTGCGGTTAATGCTTCTACCTCTAACTCTAGGTCTTGTAGTTCATCAACAGCTATTTGTACTGTATCAAACTCTTCATAAACTTTACCTTTGTCAGGAGATAAATCCATAAACTTTTGTAAAGTTTGTTTTTCTTTTGGAACTTTTAAAACTCCATCCTCAAAGGTTATGTGAGCTAATCTTGCGTCACCTTTAAATTCATCAACAAATGGTGTTTGTTGGTTTTGAGTATATTTTAATTCTCTTTCAAAACCTTTTTCTTCATCAAAATGATAAACACCTCGACTCTTTATTGTATATGTTAGTGGTGATAAATTGTTTCTTAAAACAAAAACTTTATCCTTTAAAACCCTATCTTGAGTTTCTTTTTTTACTATTTTTTTCATAATATAATATAATATAATAAGGGTAAAAATTACCCTCATCCATCGGACAAGGGTAATTATTAAATAATTGTTATTAGGTTAATAACATGAAGTTATTAGCTCCTTGTACTACTAGACATCTTTCAGATAGATAATGTACTTTCATAGCATCAAGATCCGAAGTAACGTTTCCGCCAACAGAACCTGTTATAAAAGTTTTCATTTTCCTATCATCAGTTTGAGAAGCTCTGTATCTAACATGCAAGAAAGGTCGTTTCATGCTGCTACCAAGTTGCTCATCATATACGCTGGAAACACCAGCTGGAATAATAGCTCCACGAATATCATTGTCTCCAAAAGCACCTCTTGAACCAATATCATTCAAGTATTTCCAATCAGTCTTATAAAAATCATAAGATCCTCTACGGAAACCTGAAAAACCAAGATTCAAAGCCATATCCTCGCTATTACTAAATACTCCATAAGAAGTACCACCAGAACCATAAGAGTTCTGAGCTGCAAGCATATCATCAATTGCTAAAGAAACAGTTCTATTAGAGTAAATCATATTTTCCTCAATAGCTCCTTGTGCATCAAACTTCTTTAGAATGTTATCAAAAGATCCTAAATCATCAGATGTAGAACTTCCAGCTATACCTGTAGTAATGTGACCTCTATCTGTGATAGCGGCAAACATACCTTCAGTACCATCTGGAACCGATGCATTAGCTGAACTAACTTTCTTCTCTCCTTCAACTACTGCCATTTCTAAATAATCAGTAAATCTAGATCGAGTATCACCTTCGGCTTTTAAATACCATAGATAACCTGATTGCCCAGACTCTCCAGTTACTTCAACCCAACCAATTTGAGAAGCATCAGATCCTGAAATCTCATACATATCCTTAATGATGATTGGCTTGTTAGTAAATGACTTGAAAGATGGTGCAATAGCATCTGTTTGACCTACTGTTCCCTTAGCAAACTCAGAACCATATACAAATACAGTTACTGCGTCAGCATTCGCAAAAGATGAACCAGTAGCTAAAGTTGCTTGAGTGTAAGGTAATGCGGTAACGGTAGTTGTACTTCCGACTGCTGATACATAACACTTAAGCGTAGCTGCTGCTTTGTGTACTAAAATAGTGTCACCAACTCTTAACTCGTGAGCTGTGCCAAAAGTTATTAATCCTGCTGATGCAGTTGTACATACAGCTGCTAGATTAATATGTAATCTACCTTGCTCAGACCAGATAACTTGATCAGATGTCATTGCTTCTTCAGCTCCGACTTGATTTAGAAATCCAGAAATTGTTCTTTTACCGAATATTGCGGCTTCCTGCTCCATTAAATCAGGCAAATACTGTTGTGCCCATCCTGCTGTTCCAGAAGCTGTAAAATCGATATACGCTGAACTAAGCGTTTGTTTTACCGGTGCGGGGGTTGAATTTAAACTACCACCTCCGGTTGGATTAACTGCTGCCATTTTATTTTTATTTTAAATGTTAAACTACTTTTTAATTTTAAACTTAAAATCAGAAGAGTTATCACCAGTTAGCGCTCTCACTTTTATTCCGCCTGCATCAACAAAACCTTCGTGACCTTGTCGCGGGTTCATGTCTATATTTTTAGCTCGTGCAACACTTTCTTTTATTGCATCTGCTTTGCCTTGCTCATAAAAATGATTAGCTATAGCGTCTGAGTTCATAGCTGTAAATAAAGATTTATGATAACCCTTAGCATCTACCATCTCATTATTTTCGTTTAGAAACTTTCTAACAAAATTATTGATGTCGCTCTGGGTTTCTTTTACTTTACCAGCTTCTTTAACATTAAATCTATATCTTTTATCTCCCACTTTATATTCAAAACCTTTGAACTCATTGGAAAAAACCTCATTAGTCTTTTTATTAAATGTTAATTTCTGCTTTTCAACTACTTTACTCGTCTCGTCTGACTCTTTATTATAACGATTGAAAAAATCTACAGCTTTCTGTTGTTCACTAGTTAACTTAGAACCTGCTTTGATTTCTTCATAATACTTAGATTTTAATCCATCCAAGTGGGACTTAGCGCTAGCAACTTGCTCTTTAAGCGCTAATTTCTTTCTCTTGATATCTCTTTCATCATCTATATCTTCTTCATACGAAAACGAATCTTCCATCAAGAAGTCTACTTCATCACTTGTTAAATGTGGTTTTGTAGACCTATAAAATTCTTTTAATAACTGTTTTTCATCTAGTGAACTGTAATCTTGATTTAATCTTACATATTCTTCTAGTGTACCTCCAGTCTCACTCATGAAGTCAACTACCTTTTGTATGTTTTCAGGTAAATCAACTCCATTCTCTTTTTGCTCTTCAACAGCTTCTTTAACTTCTTCAATTAATTCTTCTGTTTTTTGCTCAACAACTTCTTCTTGTGTTATCTCCTCGAGAACGCTGCTTTGCTCATCCTCGGGAACTTGTTCTTTATCTTCTTGTTTAACTTCGCTTTGGGTATCTTCTCCTCCCACTGCTTCATCAGTTGTTGGCTCTTCTGCCAATGGTTGTTCTTCAATGACATTTTCTTCTTTTTCTTCTTCTTTAGTAATCACCTCTTCTTCAGATTTATTAACTTCTCGAAGGTCTACTTTGACAACTTCTTCTGTATTTTTACTGAATTTAGGTTTTTTTATTTTAATCTTATCACCATTAGGTGTTGATTCAATTTTCTCTTCAGTTGCATTTTCAACAACTTCTTCTTTTGTTTTCTTAGCCATAATATAATATAATATAAAAAATTAAAAATAATTACTTAGGATCAAACGACCCTAAGTTAAAGTTACCACTAAGTATATCATTACCTGCTGATTCAAAATTCTTAGGTGGTTTCTCATTTTTTCTTTGATCGATTAACTCAGACTGTTGAGTTGCTTGTATTTTTGTTCTTTTATCTTTTCGATCTTCTTTGTATTTTTCTTTTTCGTTAATGGTGTTTAAATCCATTTGCTTTAGCTGCATGTTTAATTGAAACTCAAACTGCATCAACTGCTTTTTTATCTCAGCCTCTTGTGTCATCTTTTGAGTCTCCATTTGAGACTTAGCTTGTTCTATTTGCATTTCAGTTTGTGCTAAAGCTTGTTGTTTTTGTACTTCAGCTTGTGCAGCTACTTGTTGTGCTTGTGCATTTGCTTGAGCTTGTGCTTGGATATTCTGCTGTTGAATAGCTTGATCTTTCTCTTGCTTTTTCTTTCTTCTAATCTTTAATAATTGATTAGCTAGTTTTATGTTTTTTATTTCCCTAAGATCAATAGCATCTTCAAGGTCTATACCTTTTTGAGCAACAGCAACTTGTATATTGTTTTCTAGCATCTGCTTTTCTTCTTCATCAGGTGCTAGATCTATGAATATACCAAAATCATATAGATGTAAATTTGTCATTTCAGAAAGTGTCGCTACGTTGTGAACACCTATACTTTGTATAAATGCATCTCTTGTTGGTGCATACTCTATAATATCAGATACTCTAAGAGATATACACTCTGCTTGCTCAGCTGTTAGAAACAAACCAGATTGTAATATATGTCTAGTTGCTGTATTAGAATTAGCTGCTGCTATTTTTTGTATACCTACTAAAGCATTTTTATCAGGTGTACTAGCATCTCTAGCTTCGTTTAAACCAGTTACATCTCTTATCATCTGTAGATAATAATTGTATGTTTGTATTAGGCTTTGCATTTTAGCACCTCCATTACCACTAGCTATTTCTTGAATAGGTACTTTACCTGGGTTCATATCACCATCAGATGTCATCGATCTACCTATGATACTACCAGTTTGAAAGAACATGTTTAGCGCTTCTTGCGGATTGTAGTTTGTTCCATTACCAAGATCAACTTCAGCAACTCCATCAGCATCTAAGTACACGCCATCAGGAATCATTCTAGACATAACCTGTTGTAGTTTTAAATGAGTTAACTGAATCATATCAGCAAAACCAGTTATTCTTCCTACAAGCGATTCTATACGTCCTTTGTACATTCTAGGAGCTACAATAGAATAATTCATTTTAACCTTAGTGTAATCACTTTTTGGCCTCATCATATTCTTAGCTAACTCCCACTTCAATAACTTTTTAGTACCTGTTATTAAAACTCCTTCGTATAATACTTCTATTGATTTAGAAACTTTTTCAAACTTATCATCTAACACCTCTGTTGGAGGATTAAATGAATCATCTTTTATTAATATTTTACTAGCACCAGTCGCTGTTTGCTTTATCTTATAAACCTCATTCATATAAGTTTTATAATTAAAATAAAGTACTTCAACTTGGTTATTGTCTACATCATCGTAATTAGCCTTACTATATCCATTTGTATTTGGATGTGGTTGCTTTACTATTTCTTCAAGATCTTCATTTGTTAAATCAGGAAACTGTTTCTTTAACTCGTTAACTGGTATAACCTTAACTTCACCAACGTAATATATATCATCAAAGTATGGTGATTCTGTATATGAGTGAACTAAGTTAGCTGGATCAACATACTCTACTTTAACACCCTCTGATTTAGAAAATGTATTTTTAACAGCACCTATACCTATAACAGTCAAATCATAATTAACTCTTTTTCTAGTTAACTCATATCTATTTCCATCAAATATAGTATTTATAGCTTGCTCTTCTGCTAACTCAACAGCTTGTTTGTAGTTAAGCTGCATGTGTAATTCTAACTCTTCTTGTGAATCAGGTAGCTCATCTTCAGGTGTGTTAGATATATCAACACCAAAAGCTTGTTTTGTATATTCATTTAACTCTTTAGTTCTCATGTCAGCAATAATGCTTTCCATGTACTCAGTTCTTTTACTAACGCCAAATGGATCTTGAGAGTAAGCTTTTACATCATACGTTCTCTCTGATATACCATTTACTACTATATCAACAAACTTAGGTATAATAGGTACTGGTTTCCAGTCTAAATTAAGATAAGATAAATCACCATTAATAGATAATTCATCTTTATATTTTTGTATTGACTGTTCGCCTCTAGCATATAACCTAAGTCTATGAAAAGTTAACTCATTACTTTTATATCTATTAGATCCAGAGTCTTTATCAAACCATTCACTTTCAATAGCTTTAGCAACCTTCAAACCATATTGAGGTGTTATTTTTTCTAAGTCACTTACGACTTGGCTAGGAAAATAGTTTTTAGTAATTGATTCAGCCATATTTCTATTTTATTATTTTTGAAAAGTTTCCTTGATTCTCATATCTTGAGAAACTAATATTTATGCTTTGTTTTTCTTTTTTAACGTTTGGTGCATATAAATTTCTATTACAAGCCATAACAGCTAAACCCGAGCTTATCGCTGCATCAAACTTTGTTCTATTGTTTATGTCAAATCTAGACCAATCATTTAACGTTCTGTTAAAATATATGTCACCGTAGTTACCGTTTGTTTTTAAACCAACGTGTTCTTGTATATACATCTCAATAGCTGCTGCATGTGCTTGCCTAATGTCTTCACTAGAGTTGGGTATGCCACCAATCTCTTTTTCTGTAGTAGATAATTTGTTCCAACTTCTATCAGGTCTGTTCATAGAATAACCTCTATAACCTCTACGTCTTAAATAATATAAAAGTCTAGGTTTGTTATTCTCAGCTAGTATTGGCATACCATAAAATATTAATGCCATCAAAACATCTTCAAAGAACATCTCAGCAGTCTGAGGTCTAGCAATGTATTCTAAGAAAAAGTGATTAGGAGGAGCATCTTCCATGGAAAATTTGGTGAGTCCATGCAGTGCTCCTTTGGAACCTAGCCCGTCGACCGTCCCCGAAATATCATAACTATCACATCCAAATGCACCCATATGCTCGTTGCCCGGTGTCTTATAACCGTTACGTTCAACAACTCTATTTTGTAAGTGAGCAGGTGGTATCCAACTTATTTTGAACCTACCTTTTGGGTCTGGATAAAATATAACTTGTGAATCTTTAATACCGTTAACCCATTGAAAACTACCTGTGTTAACTACTGAAGATCCTGATATGTCTTCATTATAATCTATTTGTTCGTATATCTTAGTTAAGTTAAATATACTATTCTTAGTTTCATCTCTAAATGCGTGTTCCTCTGTTCTAGGAAACTGTCGATAAAATTCATTTAAAGCATCAGGATCATTTTTTAATCCATCAACTTCGTTTTGCCAATGTTCTAATATACCTATGTCTATATATTCACCAAAAGGTCCTTTGACTTCATTATCTGGTGTATCAAAAACAGGGTAACCATATTCATCTATAAATCCTTCATAGTTCCACTCCATTGGGATAAATAAACTATAAAGACCAGAACTTGTTTGTCCGTTTTTATTTCTTTTCTCTACGTTGGAATCTCTGTATAGTTTCTTAAAATTCTCGCCACCTTTGTCTAAAGCATTAGACGTGGATCCCATCATACATTTACCTATTACTCTACTACCTAGTCTTAACGTTGTTTTGGTGACACGCCAGTTGTTGAGTATATTGTTCGGCCTCTCCCACTTCCCTGATTCATCATGTACGAGGAGTTTAAGTTTTTCTCCATCGTAGGAGTTATCACCCGTGTTCTTCCAGTCGATCGTGGTGTCCAAACCTTGTAGATCTTCTGGTTTGTCTGTGCTCGTGATACTCCGTCTTGTAAGTTTTGATGCTGGTACTCTGAACGCAAGTTCTGTTTTAGGTCTATCCATACCGTCTTGGATTGGTTTGAAGAAAAACGGATA
>Ga0209602_1001974_pt1 | contig 17290 bp, 26 predicted proteins | sample COGITO_mtgs_1205_3_FD_184810 | JGI IMG/M metagenome (GOLD analysis project Ga0209602, IMG submission 184810) | Pelagic marine microbial communities from North Sea - COGITO_mtgs_120524 (SPAdes) (version 2) | ecosystem: Environmental > Aquatic > Marine > Epipelagic ...
TAGCTACGCTGGCTCTAACAACATTGTCAATCATCTGGGTTGGATTCAAACTCGCAAACGAAATAGTTTTAAGAAAAAAGTTAAAGAATAAAGAATGATAGAAATAAGTATAGCCGATGTAATAGCAGCATTCACAGGAATCGTTCTCTTTTGGATTCTAGTTTACTCAGCGGAGAAGGACAAATTTGATGCGACCGATGAGAAACATAAGTTTGGCTCGTACTGTAAAAACTGGTGGAACAAGAATAATGATAATGTCCTTGCTCACCTTTTTGTCTGTGCCTTTCTACTCATTATAGGGATTGAAAATACAACAACGCTCCTTAGTAAGCACTTTGATGTGCCTCAAGATCTATCCCATGTAGGAGCGAGTGGTTTGATAGGATTCTCTTCCTCATTAATAGCAGATATCCTAAAGCGAATGATCAAATCCGTTAAGAAATGAATAAAACTTCCATCATCATCCTAATGGCACTTGCTCTTGGGGTGATGACATTAATAGCAACCAAGCAGCAATTCAAGGTTAAGACAGTCGTAATTACAGAAAGCCACACAGATACGTTATTCATTGAGAAACCAGCGGATACGGTATTTCTAGATAAGGTGCGATACATAAGCAAACCAATTCACGATACTGTCTATGTCAATCAAGAAGGTGATTCAATAGCCAATTATAGCGGAGAGTTTTTTGTGGACAGTACCGTCACAGTGATTTATAATATAGATGTCAAGGGAATGATCCAGGGATTCAACTTTGGAGCCATTAAGAATTACCCTCCTGACAGGGTTATAACCAAGACAATCACCAATACGCTCACTGAGTATCAAACGATGGAATACAAGGCTCTATGGGCTGTCTTGGGCATGGATATGATGGGTAATCCAACCATTGGTCTTGATTTCCAGAACCATAATAAGGTTTTTGGGGTTAACTTTAATCCAATAGATAAAGTGATTGGATTCAATTACAAATTGAGATTATTCAAAACGAAGAAATGACAAACGCAGAAAAGATAGCCGAGCTTGAAGCACAATTAACTGGAGATATGTTCGCTGATATGGATATCAAGGATCAAATCCACAAACTCAAGCTGGAGGAAGCAGGAGGCAGCTGCGACATAGATGATCCTGAGTGCGAGGCTTGTGGGAGTTAGTGGTAGGTGTATTCGTATTTATACCCAAACTTGGGATTAGTATACTCTACATGAATGTATTCATGCTTAAGTCCATAGATTTTATCATCGACAAGATTTCCCCACCTATCTTTTTTCAACTTATTTTTCCAATACGAAATATAAGTCGTTGATAAAACATTGCCTACCTCATCATAAAGATATTCTCTAATATCAGGGTTTATTTCACAACCGTTATCATCTATTATTTCTGAAATTTCTTCATTTGAGAGCCCATATAACAAGTATCGATCTCCACATTTCTTTGTTATAACTTTATTATCGGTATGGCTAATCGAGTCAATACTTGGCTCATTATCCTCTTCGTAATAGAATGCGTAATATATGTCCCTATTTAATGAATCATAAACACGTACACTACGATATCTTTTTTCACCATTCCTTTCCCAAGCTGAACCCTCTATTTCATTTCCTCTTTCGTCATAGATATTTTCTTCAACTAAGATTTCACTTTCATTGTATTTTTGTTTTTTGGTAGTGTAGCCATTCTCATTGAGATAAGAACGATTTAATTCTCGCACATCTCCACGAATGTCATAATTAATTATATCCACAATTGGTTTGTTTGTTAGTGTATCTAGCTTAAAATAAGCAAAAGTAGTGTCTCTAATTTCTTTCTTGGAATGCTCAATGGATTGGATGATATATTTTAATTGATTAAAGTCATTGTATTGAAATTCCCATAACATTAAAGTATCTCCAAGTGCATCACTTCCCCAAGAGTTCGATGTTACTTGTCCAAGATCGTTATATTTCCATTTTTGTCTTGCAGATAAAATAATTTCAGTTTCATATGATTCCGTTTCATGGAACTCATACATTTCTTCCAAAACAGGGAATCCATCAACATTGAATGTAATAGTGGTTTCTTGTGTCAATTGTATTTTTTCATCTTTTTTTCCAACCCATGGTAGTGGATCGTCATCAGCTACGTCCTCGTAATATTTTGCTGTTATTGTCTTAACATTTCCAATTACTTCGTATGGATGATTTGCATATGGTCTTTCCTTTTGATAAACCAAAGTTTCAGGGGTTTCCTCAGTGCAACTAAGGATTAGAGTAATAAACAACAAAGGGAGGTATTTCATGTTTGTAAAAGTATTAAAAAACTCCTAGAGTCAACACACCTCAGAAGGAGCTGCTCCATTGATGATCCTGAGTGCGAGGCTTGTGGGAGTTAGCTGTACGAATAAAGCAAATGACAATATTTACTCCTCTTCATTGGCAATAGTTATCGCAATAGCATAGTCTTCTGCCTGAAATGATGGTGAATCAATGAGAACATCTTTACCTGTATCTCTTTTTATGACTAAGCCATTCGAGGAACCTAAATTAGCTGTCATTGATAAGATTTTAGTTATCATTATTTTCTTTGTAGAGGATTGCCCAATTAAAAAAAATCGCTTGTTAGTCATAAAAAAATCTCCTGACTCAATCACTTTCCATTCTTGCTTAGTTTCGTAGCTTATTTTTCCAACACCAGATCTGAAATAAAGACCCTTTGCTACTTTAATCCTTGACGTGAATCCTGCACCTCCTACATTTCCAGTTCTAACAGTCCTCGTCTCTAACCAATCCACATTTTGCATAACATGATGTAGCTTTTCACCCTTTTGAAGCTTTACATTTAAACCACCAGCTATTGGCAAACCATTTTTTTCAATTTCTTTTAGTTGGGCATTTGCATCTTCTTCAAATTGGTGACCAGAAGCAACTAGTTTTTGCTGATTTTGTTTAGTCACCAAAAAATAAATTAATACTATACCTCCAATGAAGATTATATATTCCACTTACTTCAACTCTTTAGATTCAATTTTTCTTTGATAAACATAATCTTGATCTTTGGAATCCATCTTTACTAAAAATAAGATGTACTCAATATCATCAGCATCTAATTCTTTTAACCATTGTTGTTCTTGTTTTTCCGACTCTTCTAGTTGCATATTATGAAAAAAGCGATTCGGATGAAAATCACGGCAAACGTTTGGGTCAATGTGAATGAACGAGTGCTCATATTTTTTTATTTCACCATCTTTAGCGTGTACTTCAAAATAAGAAATTGGAGAACTTCCCCAGGCTTCCTTTTCATAGTCTACACACAAGTGCCACTGACGATTTCCTCTGTCGTTGGTTTGTATTTTTAGTGTTACGTCATGAACATTAATCTTACCACATGAAGCCAAGATTAGTAAGAGTAAATAAAATAGATATTTCATGCGCATAATTTTATTCAATGATCCTGATTGTGAAGCCTGTGGGTCTTAGGACTTTCTCCAGAGGCTATCTCCAGTGTCAGCTGATTCCTCAAACTCCAAAGGATATTTAGTTGCAAGATCTCGTTTTTGTCCTTCACTCAAGTTCAATTTTTTAATATCCTTAATAACTCTTAGTTCATATAGAACTTCATTAATCCTTAATGCCCAAGCACCAAAGGCACGTAATATTATTAACATTAGGAGCAAGCCAAGAGTTACACCTATTAAGTTTCCATAATCATCCATAACTTATTTTTTAATTTAAATTCACTACTAATATTATTACATCCTGACAGTACCTAATGGAGCATTTTCCTTACTAAAAAGCCACATATCCAAATAATAATTTTGTAAAAGGGCTTTTAACCTTCTAGCTTCGAGTTGACGCTGACCTTCTATGTAATTAGTCCAAAATTCTTCTTCCTCATTTAAAATTTGATCTATCCGATCATCAGCAAATTCTTTTGGATAGTTTGTCCCAACATAAACAGTCACTAAATTTCGTTCGCTGTCATAGCTTGCCCCTTGCAATTGATATTGTGAACAACTATTAATACATCTAGGCAACCAATCTTGAAATTTAAGCACATCTTTTGGTAGCTTTTTCCTCTCAATCTCATCTTCCTTATCTTTTATAGCTTGCAATGAGTCATTATTAGTTTCCTCAATATTTTCAATTGCCACTTTATCTGTTTGCTTATCATTTGCAATAAATATGATTATTCCTCCTAATACGATAGCTTAGATTACATATTTCATAAGACTAATTTAAGTTAATATTTTATTATGATCCTGAGTGTGAAGCTTGTGTATCTTAAATTACCAATCGTCATCTCTAACCAGTGATTCGGTCACGCTTTTTTTCCAAGAATCTATCAAATTTATGAAAGGAATTTCAAATTTATTTTGAGTTTTCAATGATGCATTTCTAGTTAGTAGTTTTCCCTTATAATAATAATAAATCATGGCTGATGTCTTTGTAGGTGGCATCATTCCATAAGCTTTTGGATCACCTGGGTATGCCGAAACAATGTTTTCAATGAGCATTCTAGCCCTATCATCTTTGGCTAAAATTGTTATTTTAAATTCTGTAGGATTACCCATTACGGAGAAAGGAGCAAAACTTCCTTTGCCAACGATTCGATCATCACTTTTCATTTCATTAGCGTACGTTGAATGTTTGAGAGCATCAATAAGCCAACTATAACTTAAATCAATTATTTCCTTACTTGACAACCCTTCAAACCTTATAACGGTATCTATAGTAATTACTTCTTTTTCAAAATCAAAATCAAATAAACTAGTTGCTTGTGGAGATTGCCCCAAAGCGAGGAAGGGGAGAAATAGAATGATATAAATCAGTTTTTTCATGACTTTATTTTATGTATTTGATTAAAACTGCTTTGACTGAATCGTACTCAGCTTGAGAAATTATTTCTAAGTCTAACTTATCTTTTTGTCGTTTTAACTCAGCCAGAGCGTCATCACTAGTCATTGCGTTGGGATCCGTTTCTCCGAAAGCTGTATTCTTCTTATTATCACCTTTGACTTCAGCGTATTTACCAATAACAAGATTAAGTAAAACATTACTTCCGTAAGGGGGTGTTCCAACATACATATTCTTGCCTAAATTCTCATTCACAAGTAAGTAGGTTTCTCCTATTTTAAATTCAGGAATACCTTCATTATTACTATTCATGACATCACTCTTATATCCTTGATCTAAAAGTAATTTCATCAAGGCTTTTTAAGGTAGCCGAGCTTGAATCGTACTCAAACCCATTCCACCACCTTTTGGGCTTACTTTTACGAAAGTTAGTTTACCTTGATTATCATAACTATTGTTTGCAGGGTATAACCTCCATAAATAACCTCCCAAATCAATGTTTTGATACTGCTGTTTATTCTGATTAAACTCTTTTCTCACCTCTTCTTTACTCATTCCAAATTTAATTCCAAGTAAAGCAACATTATCTTGAGAAAACCCTGATGTAGAAATTATTGTAAAGAGCAGCAGGATTAGTGCTTTTAAAGAATTTTTCATAATGCAATGTTGAAAGGTCGAAGGGTTTTATAAAGGAGCTTTTTTATTTTACTTGATCTGCCGCTTTAGTATGAAAATAACCATTATACTTCGAGCTTCCAGTATCTCCAAAAGAAGATTCATTAACAACAATTTTTATCTTTTCGCTTTTGCCATTATTTACTATTGCCATAAGTTCAGTGTAGAACTCACCCCAAAAAGCTAGCCCTCCTGATTTTAGGGCATAACATTCTAATGTTTTCACTGAATTATCTGGCATTTTCATCTTGATAATTCCTTTCTCAGTGTCATAAGCCAAACTCGCTGGGTTTTTGTTATACTCATAAAAATCTAACTGTGCAGTGCCTGATCCATCATCTTTAATACCGTAATCAACCAATTTTACAATCATATCTTCACCCGTTGTTGCAGAGTTTGAAAATGTTCCTTTGGAAAAGTATCTTGCTACACTTTCTCCTGTAGGATCTCCAAAATCATCTACAGTCTCAACTACTTCCCATTTGTCATAGTCTAATTGAGCAAAAATTGAAGTGGAAATCAGTGTAAAAAGTAAAAGAACGAATGCTTTCAAAATTTTTTTCATAATAATATAGTGTTTAAAGGTTTGATATTTTTACCGCTAAAAGGTGAACACTAAAATAATACTTTTTTAAACAACCACAAAAAACTCCTAGAGTCACCACACCCTAGGAGTTAGATACACAAATTATTCAAGCTCTTTACAAACTTGCTGTCGAATTAAAACGATGGCATTCCTTTATGCCCTTTGGTTAAAAAAAAAATTAAATATTAGCCAACACAGCTAATGGCAGCGGAATCAATACGTTGATTTTAACGTAATGGTTCAAAGTGTTTTTATTGATATGAAAGCAGATTTTGCTGCCTTGTAAATCCATTTAGTGATACCATAAGAGCTGGTCCACTTCCCTTTTTCCCTAAAGGAGGATCTATTTTTAGTTGGATCCATAAATCCTTTTAAGCAGGCATCATATACGGCATTGTGATTATAAAGCCATTCTTCACCGTTTGGGAATTTGACTCTTATTTCCTTATTCTGATCAAGAAGCTTTTCATCTAAAAGGAAATATGATTTTTCAATTGCATTTGTCATAATTGATTTGATTTAAAATTTAAAAAAAAATTGAACCTCCCTTAGATTAAAAAAGACATAGGGGGGTATGGGGTATAATCACACACTAATTTTCAGACTTAAGTAAATTCTTATATTATTTTTAACTTTTTTTTTAAAACCGCTTAAATGATGGTTTTTTTCCTCTTTTCGGACTTCATAATCTCATCCTCATGATACCCAATTTTTCGTTTGATTTCATTGACTTGTTTTTGATATCCGGCAATCTGTGAGTTCAGCTTCTTTAGCCCATTCATTATGCCAGCCGTAGTATTAGCCGATGCTGTCATATCCTGGATCAATTTGTACCTTTCGCTCCTGGTGAGCAAAGCCTCCTCGAGTAATGCCTCGGCTTGTTTTAAGTCCTCAATCATCAAGTTCTTCGGTCCATATGGTTGAGATCTCTTTGCCTTGGTGGATATACATGAACCTAGCACCTTTATTCATGTATGTCGTGATGTATTCATTAGAAGCATAGTTATCCTTTTGGCTACCTTCAGGAATGTCCTTTTTATTGATAATAATCTCACATCTGTCTCGAGTGATGGGATTAGTACCATAGACTGGTCTCCAATAATTGTCAGGTTCAACCTTGATACGCTTCATTTCGAAATCAATGAATTCCTCGTTGGTGTACAACAATTTCTTTGGCTTTGAATCGTGTACGCTCGTACGGAGCAGGACATATTCATTGTTGTTAGGTTTCGCTTCTTTGATTTTTATATAGTTTTCCATATAATTTAATTTTGAGTTAGTGATTTGGTTTTTTCTGCTGCTCTCAGTGTGTAATGACCTCCACAATCTTTACACTGATATTGCCGTCTCATTATCCCAGCAGCAGTTCTTCTCAGGTTCTTCTTAACCATATTGGGTGAATTACATTTAGGACAAGTAATGTTTTCGGAATCAAGGGATAAATTGGGATGACCCTTCATGTATGGGAGAAGTCTCTCGTAGACCTTTTGTAATATTAAAACGTCCATGTCGCAGTATGAGACCATTTTTCTCAATGCTTTTCTGGATCCAGAAGCACAAGCTTCCCAGAGGGCTATGCCACCTGTATCCATCTTAGCCCCAACACCTAAATATTGAGCTATATAATCCAGCTTATTACTTGAGAATTTGAATACCTTTCTAGCTTCTTTTAAGGTATCCACCGATATTATTGGAGGCATTGCTGGTAGCTTGTGATAGATAAGCCTACTCTGAAATTTTTTGAGATCATATCTATCTCCATTATGCCCTACAACGCAATCTGCTTTCATCAAAACTTCTCGCATTTGCTTAACGACTTCATAATCGTCTGTGGTGGATTCATCAAAGTTTAGGTAGAAGTTTTTTACCTTCTTTCTGTGAAGCCATTTGTAGCTAATACAGATGATATGCCAATCTTGGACGATTTGGTTAGGGTTTATATTTTGATTCCAAAGTCCCCAACTTTTGGTTGTCATTTGAGATGTTTCAATATCCCAAAAAAGAATCCTTGGTTGATTTTTCATAATATTTTATTTGACTTTAACATTTCAAGAAGCTCGTAGAAGGTTGATTTATCCATACATACCACATCTTTGAACTTCTTCTTTTTTCGAATTACGATGTTGTAGTGCGTTTTGGTTTTTGGCATCGATTCTAGAATAACCTGTGAATCGAAATTCCGCTCGATGTTCTTGGCTTGTATATAGAAGGGATCAGTGAAGCACAGATCTACCTTCATTGAATCAAGCATTTTAGATGCGAATCTGCTTGTTTGGCATTCTGTAAATCCCAATTCAACAAACTCCTTACGCAATTGCCTTTCAAAACGATGTCCTTTAGCTCTTGCCTTGCTCCCTGAATTTGAGTTTAGATTTCCTCTTGGTCGTTTTTTAATCATTATTATTCATATTTCGTATTTGGAGGTACTCAAGCCAGTAGTCAAACCACTTGGCTCGCAGTATGTAATCAGTCGTTTTACGAGCCTGAACATACTTTTCATACACTCGTTTTTCTTCATAGTCCAAGTCTTCCTTATCCCTGGTGTAAATCCATTCGTAATCAATCATATAACTATTTTATAGTGCTTATCATAAACCTATTTTTGATTATATCAACACTGTTAAAACGGAATATCCACATCAAGTTTCATTGTAAGATTATTCTCTTCCGGGCTTTTTACTTTACCCTCATTTTTTATATTGTAAATCACATCCTCATGCCCATCAACATAGAATCTGTAATCTCTGAGCTGAAGCCGAATTGGAGAGTCTATGCTCGTTAAGGAACCTCCCTGGTCCAAAAGTCTATCCTTCTCCACAAAGAATTGTGTAGTCAACCGCTCACTTAAATCCTCGTGATTAATTAGCCTATGGAATATGTAACAACCATCCGCACGGTTAGAGAAGACAGAACCACCTTCTACGGAGTCCATGTAGGGTCTTTTAAGATGTCCATCCATAGTCTTCTCCCTTCGAGAACCTGTAACCGTGTGTACCGAAAGCATGAGGTTAACATTGGTTTTAGTAGTGAAATTCAACATATCTGAGCAGAGCCGATAATTAGCTTCATGACTAGTTTCTGAGCCTATACGGTTGGTTTGAAAGCCACTGTAGGGATCAAGGAAAAGCATATCAAAGGGATCCTTATCGTACATAGCATAGCACAATGTCAAAGCATCTGAAATTGTTTTAATATGCCCTCCACGAGCCTGTATAAATGAGTAGTGCTGATCAAGCCATTCGTTTCCATCTATAAACTCATCGGCAGTAGTTTTATTTAATGGTTTTTGAAGGTATAACTCAAGGATTTGTCGCTTCAAGGAAGCACTAGAGTTTTCCATACCAATAATGACAATTTTCCAATCGTGTTTAAGGGCAGCCAGCATGGTAAGGAATATCACGCTGTAGGTTTTCCCTACGCTCGTATGCCCAATACAAGTATTAAATGATCCACGCTTGAATAGAAAGTGGTTATCGATGATTTTACTGCCTGTGCTTAATCCCTTAGCTACATTATCATCTCTAACCGAGGTTAAATAAGCAAAATCGCTTTCATAATGAGCTAGGTATTTAGCTATATCAACCTCCTCAGGTTTTTTTAAGTCTTCATTCTGCTTATTTCTTGATTCAGCATACTCAACCACACTTTCCTCTTTTACTTGTGATCGATCACCATAACCTTGCTTGAATAATTCCCTAGCCGATTCCTTGTAGTTGCCATTGTGGATGAGCATTGTGTACAAGGCATATGGGAAATATGCTTTTTCAGGTTCAAGTTCAGTACTTGACGAGAAGCTCTTAAAGCAATTCATACTTTTAATATAATTACCGCTATGCTTGGCAGTTGTCTGCCCTGGTCTTTTCCAATACTCCCTATCGCTATCTTCAGAAACCTTAGTCCATCCTGCTTGATTAAGAATGTCGGGAATATTTCCTTCTTCATTATAATGGTCCCAACTAGTTTGCCCTGTGTTTTCTTTAGTTATTTTAAATGAGTTTTTTAATGAAGAGGTTGGAATTTTGACTGGTTCAATTATCTCATTAAATTCTCTTGCTGATGATAATATTATCTCACGATCCTCAGCAGTAATAGTTGGAATTTCACTGTATTTTTTTTGAACTACCTCGTATCCTGGAGAAGGAAAAGATGCTATGTAGCCCTTCTCACCTCTAGTTTCCAGCAATACAAAAAGCTTATCGGATCTTTCTCTTTCACTTTCGGTAGCCTTGCGCTGTGCTAGTTTTTGGTTGCCCTCAATTCCATCGGGGCATCTGTAAAGCCAATGATAACCACCCGAAGGTGTTCTGATTATCATTAAAGAATCTATTAGTTTACTGTTTACAGCATTGATTTTTTGTTTTAATGAACTGTAGAGAGTTTTATCAAGGGAATATTTTAAATCTATATCCAATACTTCCAAGTGACCGCTGATAGCTCCACATATGATGCCTAATCCATCACCTTTGAGATCTTGAGGAGTTTGCATCTCACTTTGCCAACGCTTCCAGGATCCATTTGCTGGAATTTTATTACTCACACCTATTACGTTTAGGTTGGCATCAATAAATTTTTGTACAGTTGATTCTTTTATCATTGGTTAAAAAGGTTAAAAAAAGGGGAGTTATTAAGCCCCCCCTTCCTAAACTAAACACACATTAAAACGAGAAGAAAATTAATTATTTGGTTGTTTAAAAGGGTAGATTCTCCTCATCAGTAACCAATTCTTTGGACTCAGACTGCTGACCGTTGTTCCAGTAGGCTTCAAGTTCCTTTGAAAACTTTTTCAAAATATCCAATTGAAACTCTATCACTTTGGTGAAATCCTTTTTCTCTACTCCACCAACACCTTTTACAAGATCTGCTTTTGGTTTATCATTTACTGCTTCGTTACCCGCATAAAAATAGTTACCTATTTTGCTGTTGTTTTGTTGCATTTCAATAGACAATGTGGGATATGTATTTCCTTGAAACTGGTTTTTCTTAGGTTTAAATAACATTGGTGTTCCAATTTTAATATTTGGTATCCTGTCAATAAAACTACTCGCATAATTGGCTACACCTTTTGCCCCAGTCATGTCGGTAAGCAACTTAGTTTGAACTTGGATGTTACGGCTACCTTCTTGCATATCATTGAAAACTAATATCAACCTCTTTTGTTGAAATATATCCTCTGTATATGCTTTAAGAAGTTGGTGATTACCAAGATGACTAAAAACCAATTCAGCAACAAGATCACCTTTATTAGGTCCCATTTCTAGAGATCTTATTTGGTAATGATTTCCATCTATATTTTTCAACTTCCCTAATTCGATATTCCCATCTTCATATAGCTGTAAAATCCTTTCTTTTTCGCTATCTCTTAACCTCTCAACTAATCGAGCATCTGCCTTAATTTCAACATATCTAGTGCCTGGGCTATTGCTCTCCTCTTCAAAAACTAATCCATCATTATTACTCATATTATTACTATTTATTTACTGTACACATCAATTAACAACTCATGTGGAATCCTCAATTGCTCTAAAAGCATATAATTCCTTACAAGTTTTATCTTAGTATGAACCCTGGCAGTCTCATCACCTCTAATTAGGTGATCAAGGTATTTCTGTATCCGTTTAATCATTGTATCGGTACAGCCAGCTTCAATCATACATTCCTTATCGCTATAGTCTAACTGCTTTAAAAAGTAGTAGTAGATAGCCAATGCCATATATCCTCCTTCGGGTACTGTAAATACCCTTCCCCTATGCATCGAATTCACTTGAACTTGTCTTATAAGTGCGTTGTAAAGTGATTGAGGAGGATTTCCTAGTCTTTTGTATTGTTCTATGTGATGCTCTGTCAATAGCATTATTTAATATTTATGGTTAGTCGTTTAGAGTAGCTAATCTTACCTCGATCACCGCAGTCGATTACTCGAGCCTTTTTAGTTACTAGCTTATTCTTAAAATCATTTGAGATTAATGTCTTCTCAGAATTCAATGCTTTGATCTCTTTTCCAATAGCACCACTTCGAAGTCCTTTTTCAATATCCTCTTTGGTACCTTTTATGGTTTCATTCTTTTCTATGTTCTGCTTCCTCAAGAATTTGTCACTCAAGAAGCTACCTAGTGAAACTGCCGATGAATTGGGTTCGGGATGTATCTGTGTGAGCATCTCATCGATTAGATCCTCACTTTTTCCCTCCGATTTACCCTTTTCTATGATTTTTCTTCCCTTATCAACTAGATTCTGAAACTTTTTAGACACAAGAGGGATCATCTTTTTATCTGATTGCTCGAGATCCACACGATATCCTGTTAAGGTTTGATTGTAGCAGAAAACGTAGATCTCACCATAGATTTTAGGATTGAGCTCCAGGAAGGGTAGGCAGTATGTCTTCACCTGGATAGGATAGCTGGGGTTTAATCCATTCCATTTATCCTTACTAGCCTCAGACATCGTCTTACACTCAATTATAGCTTCGGGAATAGGCATTCTGCCTTCCTTTTCCACCATATCAATCAAGTCTTGTTCGGTTATGGAGGGATCACTAAACTTGAGCCCATCCACGTTACAAGTGATTTGTTTGAATTTTTTTGAGATAACCATATAAGGGAAAGGGATGTGACTTGCCTTTTTATTGCCCTCATTGAAATTCTTAATATGGTTGTTGTCTATTCCGTGGAGGTCTAGGTATTGACTATCTCTTAACACTACATCCTCAAATGAGCTCCCATAATGGACCGCACTGTTTTCACTAAGATCCGGGGGTTGAATCCTTCCTAGCTTTTCGTAGAATAATTGCGTAACCGAGTTATATTCGTTCTTATTAAATAGGGTCCCCATATCGCTACCCCCAACGGTTAATGAGCGTTGGCTGAGCCAATCCTCCTTAGATTGGTTTTTAGTAGGTATTAATATGAAGTTGCCTATTTCGATTGCCATTAATACAAAAGTAAAACAGGTTTGTATTATATCAACCGTGACGAACCAACTTTATTTTATTTTTTTTTAAGGATTGTTATTTGGATCTTTAAACTATGAAAACACTTTGCCTAGCTACCTTGCTACTTGTTGGATACTCATCCCTCGCTCAAATAAAGTCTTTCGATGATCTTAGGGGTATAGATTCTGAGGAAGCATTCATTAGAGTTTGTCTTGAAAATGGATATGAGTTTAATTATGATTATGGTAGCAAGTATCCTAAATATATGTCTGATGTATCATTGAAATATAATTATGTCAAAGATGATGCGATTTACGTTCATAAGGATACTATAGTTTATTATGAAGAAACAACAGTGCTTGGCTATACTCAAAAAGCTTATACAAATGAGCTTAATAAAGGTGAATGGTATCTTTATGAGTATGATCTTAATACGAAGAGAAAGAATGGTAACTCATACTATGATAAGATATTAGCCGAGGTTAAAAGCGAGTGTACTCTTTTTGAAAATGATTTTAACACACTAACATATGAATGCCCTGAGGAAGGTTATTTTACGGATGGGGTTAAATTTAAAGGGAAATTAGAATTTTCTATAACTGATAATACTGGTTATATTCTTCACCTTCTACCAGATACTGGTCAATAACTGCCTAACCCTTACTAAAAACTGGATCTTCCTCCAGGGCACCACTCTCATCAAGCTCAGCAATTAGTAATTGCCAATTGATGATCCTTCGAACGCTAATGTCGGGCTGGAGAATGCTTTTTAATATGTGCTTTTTATATAGCGATGGGTAGTGCTCCTCTACCAAGCTCTTAATCCTGGAGAGTTTATTGATGTAGATGTTGTCCTTCATCACTACATTCATTTGCTCTGAAACGAGCACCTTTTTTATGGAATAAGTCCCTACTTTCACCTACCGCAAATTTAATTAATTCACTAGGGAATAGGATGGGATAATAGCGCTAATAAGAAAACTAGGACAACTTTCTATCTTGCCTTTATTTTATCATTTATAGCAAAAACAATTAGTGATAATATGATAATTGATAATATCCAAGCAGAAAAACTTTCTCCGCTAAACCTCAGTACCTGGGATAAATATTCATCATACGTATCCATAAAAAAGCGATCATTAGGATCATCATCAGGATCCGCCCATTCAATATAATACGTTTCATCAAAAAACATGAAGTGTATCCAAGCTTTAAAAGGAATTAAAATGAGAATGAAGGTTACCGCATTTCTCTTTCTCTTTTTTATGTAGCTGCTTAGTCCCATAATTACCTAGCTTTTATTTTAAAGGATTAAAATCACCAATAAGCGAAGGATCCATCATTTCACCATTCTCTCCATAACTCAGTTTACCACCATCAATAACAAAGAATTCTTTTCTTTCGCTGTTGGGTGCGGAATACATATTTCCCTCCTTAGTGACAACCATAATTGCTGGCTCATATGGCTCTACAACCATAACTTGATAATAATTACCTTCTTTTTCATAAAACTCTATTTTTCCCATTAGATCAGAGCTCCATTTTCCAATTACTGTAGCGTTTTCCTTAAGCTTTTCATACTCACTTAAAGGTGCCTTTTCTGTCTTTTCCTCCCCTGCATTTTTCTGTTGTGGTGAAGAACAGGATACAAATAATACAAGAGCCAAACCGAAAATGAAGGTGATAATATTTTTCATAAAGATAATGTTTAAAGTTGTTTTAGGGATTTTTTTTAGAATAAAGGTAAAAAGATTCTAATAACTTCTTGTTTTTTAATGCGAGAACCCTTTTGCGTTTTCCTCTCTTAACATCTTGATTAATAATCTCTGCTCTTCGATGGTATCATTAAGCTTATCCATTTCCACCTTATTAGCTCCATCAGAGGGATCTCCGGATCCAAACATTTCACCTCTACCTAATAGGAACCAATAAAGATTAATTTTTGTCTTGCGCTCTAATAATTCAATATAGTTCAAACTTGGATTTTGTCTAGCTGATTCAACCGAAGTGATCATTCCTCGATCAACTCCCAATCTTTCCCCAAAAGACAACTGAGTATCATTATAATGTTGTCTAAAAATCCGGTGCCTATGGCTAATTTCTTTATTGATACCTTTTAATGTAGCTGATTTATTATTGGACGGTCGCTTAAACCTTGCTGCTTCCTCTTTGGTAAGTTTTCTACTAAACATTTTACCCTTACCCTCATCTAGATAGTCTTCGTTAACAAATGGAAGTGTTGTTATAAACTTTTTGTAGAAGCTTCTAGACAAAAGCTTATCTCTACCCTTCATTGTACACGCACTAACCGTTGAGACTCCAACACCCATTTCCTTTGCTATAACGACATCACTGCTGCCTAGTTTTTCGATAATAGCTCTAAGCCTATCATTTTCAGTTTTCTCAAGAATATTTTCCATTTTCACTATTTATTTATATCAGTAGTAGGATTGTAAAAGTATTAATTTTTTGATTTTACCATCACCCTAAAGCCTTAAAAAAGGCATCGTAATTGATGCCCTTCAAAGCCTTCATACTTTAAAACTATTCAAAAGATGATATAAAACAAAATAAATTTGACTTAAACAACATTTCTCTTCTCAGATCCAAGGTTATCATCTTCGGATTCTCTCAATTTAATCATAGCGTCATTTATCTCTTTTGCTATGAATTCGTCCGAATAATCACCGTAATGTTTCCTTGTAATCTCTTCCGAATCACCTAACATTCTAGCAACAGCTCTGATGGGTATTCCGTGATGATTTATCATTCGCATTGCAAAAGTATGTCTTAAATCATGGCAAGTGAAGGGCTCATCAAGACCAATATCCTCACTGAGCTTTTCACAGAAACGACTTAATACTTTGTAGCTATTTTTATACAATCTATAGTCTACCATTTTAAATCGGCTATCAATGAATGGCTCCCATGGAATCACACCTAAATCCTCAATAACTTGAGCTATTTTTTTGGTTAATGGTACCATATAATTTTTACCTGTTTTCTTTCTTCTGTTTTTTAGCATTGGTCCTTCAAGTGAATTAGTCACTTCCAAAACATCTTTTTTCCCAAGCTCAACAAATGCCATTCCAGTGTAGACCAACAATAGAACGATTAGCCTAAATTTCTCATTATATTTTGTTGAATCTTCATAATTAGACCTCTTAGCATCAATATCAATAGGTTGATACCTTAATTTTTCTATTTTTTCTATCCATTTCCAATCAATTGCTTTGCTTAATGCCTTATCTGTGCTTTCCTGTGCATCGATTTTTATTTTATTACCATAAAATGGATTATTTATAAGATTTGGTTCCACATCGATATGCTGTTTGTAATACGCTTCATAATTAGCCCCAAGTACACCTACATAATTATTAATTGTAACAGCTTTCATAGCACCATTACATTCTCCGTTAGAGGGATCACTTAACCATTTTATAAATTGCTTTACTACACCTCTAGACAGCATCCTAGGATGGTTTTTTATTGTACCCCAATTAGGAGCTTTTTTTGCTATCCTAAATCGTTCAAATTTATTAATTATACATCGTTGTGATTTGCTTGTGGTTTCAGCTTGAAGTCCTTCTTCAATTTTAAATTGAAGACCAAAATCTAGAGCTTCAAAGATGGTTAATGGAGTCTCATGAATATCAACTCCTTCATATGCATTTCTTATATCTTCCGCAGTCTTAAAATGAGTTGCATCATATGCTAAAATCTGCTCTTTGATTTTATACATTTTTGTATTCTGCTCGTAAAACTTTGGATGCGTAAACATTCCACTTTTCCAATAGTCTCCTGGGTCTTCAATTAGAATACCCGTGGACATCTTAATCTGTGTCCCTCGGAATGCTATTGTTATGTAAACTGCCCTCTTTTTTAGTTCCTTTTTAGGTGATGTTCTTTTTAGGTAGAAGGATAAATTAATTTCATTTTGTTTCATTTTATATCAGTTTTTAAGAGTAATAAACAAGGTAACAATTGCTAATTATTCCAAACTAAAGTAACATGAAAGTAACACTATAGTTTGACTATATCAACAATAAAACTTGATAAAATTGCATTATTTACAATAATCAAGTATCAAAGGTAGGTTTTAATGTTGACATAATCAAAATATGTGTTGATTAAGTTGTACTTCTTATAGAGTCCCTTGACTTGTGCGTAGCTTAAATCCATTACACAAAAATAAATTGGACTAGAGCAATACCCTCTGGTGAGAATAATTCACTAAGGGTAGGTAATCTTACTTAGAATAAGAAA
>Ga0209602_1002002_pt1 | contig 17162 bp, 13 predicted proteins | sample COGITO_mtgs_1205_3_FD_184810 | JGI IMG/M metagenome (GOLD analysis project Ga0209602, IMG submission 184810) | Pelagic marine microbial communities from North Sea - COGITO_mtgs_120524 (SPAdes) (version 2) | ecosystem: Environmental > Aquatic > Marine > Epipelagic ...
TTTAAGTTTAAGTGCTTCATCACGCTCACTAGCCATACGGTCCATGTTAGCTTTCATCTTAGCTAATCGTTCTTCTACGATTGACTCGATGTCGTCTTTAGGAGCTTCTGGTGTAGCTGGTTCTTCTGTAGTAATTACTTCTTCAACAACAGGTGTTTCTACTGGTGTTACGTTTTCTTCGATTTGATTATCGCTCATTTTATTTCCTTTCAAGCACAGCTTGGGTTGATTTATATATTTGAGTCACAGACTCGTTTGTTTCTTTGTTAGTCTTATAGCTATTACAAATATCTATGGACCAATACCATACCAGTCGTTTCCGTCTCGTATAGTTTCTAGCAGTTCTTTCGGAGTGATTTTATTTGGAGGGTCTATCAATCCGTCTTCTACTGCACGTTGTATGTATTTATTATATGTCTCCCTCGACATACCAGCCTCTCGCATTGCTTTGAGAGTCTTTTGAATTGTACCTTCACGTAATGCATCAGCATATATTTCGCGTAAGGCAAACTTCGCAGGAACTGCGTCACCTAGGTTTGAGAAGAAAGCATCGTGGATAGTTCCAGTTTCTACTTTATTCTTCCGCCCCCAAAGGTGGAATCGTCTAACAAGCACAGCATCATTACTGTGGTTGCCATTAACACCTAGACCTATTGACGCATCTTGTATACTTTGTTGCGAAATTAGTTTACCGTCTTTTGAAGGTGTTTCGTATATATTGAAGACTTTCTCCCCGGTAACAGGGTCTTTAAAGTCTATTCTTGTCTGTTCTTTTACTCGGTATCTTTGCATCATGGTTTTACCGTCAAATGTCACCCACGGGATGTCAACTGAACCAGACTCACTAACAAAATCTTTAGCTACGTCTTTCCAAAACCTGATAAATTTACCAGTAACAGGAACCTCTTCTTCGAGCTTACGTGACATAATCTTAGATATCTTATCGAACAAACGAGTACCAACTAGGTCTCCTGTTTCATCCGTAAGTTTAGCTAAGAACATGTGCATGTCCTCGGAATTCTTTACACCATCTCTGAACTCTGACTTAGCAGTTTCATATAATGAGTCGGTGATTGATGTACCCTCTTTTGAGGCTAACACCACTTTTTGTTTTATATCTCTTAGTTCATCTATTCTTGCCCAGTTCTTTCTGTCCATCTCAAAGCTTATTTTAGCATCGATAGCAGACTTGAACTTGTCAACCTCTTTAGTAGATATAGCTAGCTTACCTTTCTTGGCAATTACTTTAGCAAACTGATTAGCAACGTTAGCCGCTTTAGTAGCATCACCAGCACCATAGAAAGCAACCATGTTCTGATTCTTTGCCGCCTTCATTAAGTCAGTCCAGTTAAGGTCTAGCTCTGCAAGTTCAGGTATAGCAAGGAAGTCAGGGTCGTCAACAGTACGTTTAGCAATCTCATCATAGAGTCTTTGCTTTTGTGATGTTTGTAAAACATTAGACAACTCAGCTGAAGCTCTGTCGCCTGTAGATAAAGATATAATCTGCGCTCCACTAGAGGAAGCATCGTTTTCTATCATCATCTTTGTTTTATATTGTGCTAATAACTCTATGTCATCTGCACTCCACTTAGTTTTATCAGTGAACATCTTACCGTCCATATGCTGATGAATACGTGTGTACTCAAGAGCTAGTCTAGCAAGTTTACCTACTTCTTTATCTTCAGTAACTTGTACTAAAGGATTAGATAAAAATTCTTTTATTCTTCTATCAGGTTGTGTTGGGTTAAGTATAGTTTCCCCTATTTCTAATAAGTTCTTTTCTTGGTCTTTAAAAGCTTGAAATCTACCTTTGTTAGTTAAAGTATCTAAAGGATTACCAACTAAAGCACCAATCTGAATTTGTAGTTCTTCTACAGCATCAGGATTAATAGCTACAGCACGTTGAGTATTTAAGAATGGTCTAACAGCTTCACCCTTAGTAGGTGTAAGCAAACCACGATGATAAACACGTCCTCGGAAATCAACTGAAACGTCTACTGAAAAAGCTTCACCACGTTTACGATAATACTTAGCAGTAGCCATTGTACCACGAGCATCATTACCACGAGACATGAATAGTTTCTTCATTTCGTTTAGCTCATCCCACTTCTTAGCTTCACCACGTTTATCATTAAAGTAAACCAGTCGTTCAGTAAAGTCGAAGAACTCATTATCAATCTCATACTTAACAGAGTTAGCATGGTTCATCATATTAGCCATTTCACGGTCAATCTGATTTACATCATATGTAGAATAAACCTTTTCAGACACTACAGGCATTGCTGTTCTACGTCCACGAGCATCAAAGAATTCTTTATTCCCCGCCCTTGCATAAACTTTATTCTTAGCATCTGCATAACCAAAGCGCCTAGCTGTTCTAGCCTTCTCAGAAGCTATTTGTAGCTTTCTCATTGGTCCGTTTATAATACTAACTTGTCGAGTAACGCTAAGTCCTCTTAAAGCTTTATTACTTACCGGTCTACCTGTTTCTAAATCAATAGGAGCAGATGTTCCAATGTCACGCATAACAGTAGTACTAATCATTCCTTGTTTCTCGATAGAGTTAAGAATACGGCTACCATCTTTGTGGAAGTCTTTTAATGTCTTAGCTCTTAAAGGATTTAAGCTTCCTATTTCTTCATCGAACATCTGACCAATCTTAATAGCCAACATATCATAATCAGCACCATCAGCAGTAGCGATAGCAGACATAGCTTTTGCAGTAGCGTTAATAGTCTTATCTTTTAACTGTGCTTCTGCGGACTTTCTGTTTCTAACAAATAAGAACTCGCCATCTAAGAACTCACGAGCCGAAGCTTTAGCTTTAGATATTTGTGTTGTTATCCAAGAATCAGAAGGTGGCTTCTCTTCGAAAGCTTTCTTTAGTTTCTGTTTAGTCTTGTATCCGGGAATAGCTTCTAATAGTTTATTAGTTAACTCTTTCCTGTTAGGGTATTTCTTAACAATAGGTTGTGTATAAGCCGCTATAGGAGCCTTGCGGTTAAAGTAAGCGTTCTTAGCTAACTTCGCACCTTCAGTGCCTCTCCATAGTTCGATATAACGATTATCTGCTTGTTGTGAATCAATTAACTCACTCATAGTGTATTTCTTATTAAAGATATATACTGCGGGGTCATCCTCAATCTTAGCAGTTAAATTACCAAACAGTTTTCCTCTATCAGCTGAACGGTTAAATTGTAAAGTACCTAAGTCTTGAACTGCATTAAGTGTAAACTTTCTAAATACAGAAGTAGGTTTACCCCAGTCTTCCCCATTAGCGTTTGACCTAACAAATGTTTGTCTCATAACGTCAGTAACAACTGCACGTTGGTTAGTAGAAACATCTCTGCTTAAGTTATTTACGAAGTTCTCAATGTATACTTTTTGTTCGTCAGTTAGACCTTCTGCACCAGCTACTTTAGCCAAACGTTCTTTTAGAATCTCTGGTTCTTGTATCTGTAGATGTCTTCCCGCACCACTAGTATAATCAGCACCTTCAGCATTAAATACTGCACCATCTCTATTGCTTTTAAAAGCTCTACGACTACCTTGTTTCTGAGATAAAGAGTTACCTTTAAAATCAGTCAAAGCTAATGCTTGTGCATTCTCTGCCGCATCATTCTTAAAGTGCGCTCTAAGAGCCGCTGTATGTGATTTAGAATCCATTAACTCTTTCGGGTTACTAAATTCAAGTGTTACTTTACTTTCATTCTTAGCTGTAGGTCTATTTACTGTTGTATTAGCTCTACGCATAAGACCTCGTATAGACAACGCTTTACCAATAGGTGAAACAAATTCTTTAGCTTCTAGCTTTCCTCTTTGGAATAGCTTAGCTTGTCTTTCACCGCCTAGCAATTTAATGTGTATGTCTGTACCTTGTCTTCTTAACCAATCCGAGTAAGTCTTAATCCTAGACGGCTCACCTGTAAGCTGAGTCCCTTTAACCTTTTTAAGATTTCTAGGCTTAATGTTTGTAGAAGTAATTGCTTGTAATTCTTCTTTGCTCTTAATAACAGGAACCATCGTACTACGACAATTCCAGTGTAATGGAGGTTGAAAACGTCTGTCATCGATATCATATACTTTTCCATTGTGAAAAGAACATATAGCACTTGTTCTACCATCTAGTATAGCAGTAAACATATAGCCCTTGACTACTTCATTGTTAGCTTCCATAACTTGATTTAGAGCGCCAACTTGTGTAGTTGTGATAGATGTTCTGGTTAGTGTACGGGCTTGGTGTTCTGTTATCTTAGTTGTTTTCATAACATCTTTGATAATCTCATCTTGGGTTAAGCCTTTAGCCAACCCACCGCGTACTCTTGTTTGTATTCTTACTAGCTCGCCCGCCGCAATATTCTTCATATTACCTTTTAATGTGCGTGAGCCTTTTATTTGTGGACCTGTTATCTCAGCAACTAAAGCTTTATTCTTAGGCTTTTGTACTCGATAGAACTTATTTAGTTCAGCGTCCAAGTTATTCTTGTGGAAAACCTTTTGAGAGTTGGAGAACTCTGACAAGCTCTTAGTATTGTGAGATTGGAGTTCTTTAGCGAACCTAGTTACTTCAGGTTTCACGTTAGCTCTAATATCCCCTCTTAAAAGGTTTCTTAAATTAAATCTGTGTTTACGGATAATAGTGCGGTTTCCCTTTTGCACTCCGTTTTCGTATAGACGGACGTCGCCACTGTGGTCAACTATCCTGTCAAATATTTTTTCGTTAATCGACATAGTATCTTCTCCATTACTATAATTCGTGGATGTTGTTGGCCACCCCGAAGGGTGACCGAGAATATTTATTCTTCGTCTAGATTGATGTCTTCATCACTAGGCGTGTTTGTTAATGGGTCTGTTTGTATTGCTTGAATAGCTTCATCATCGTCATAATCAGCCGGTAAGAAGTCATTGTATTTAGCAATGTTAATAAACGTGTCTCTAGAAATAATACCAGATTGGTACCATTCTGAAACTAGACGCATAGAGCCTTCTCCGCCTACAGTAGCGGCAAAGTCAGCAGATAGCTGGAATTCAATATCGTTACCTGTAAAGTCAGTATCGTATTTCCAGTTAATCATAAATGCTAGTATCTCTTGCATAGTGCCGGATATCTTAGCGTTCATTGTTCCTAATTGTGCAGTTTGAGAAGCATTACGAATCTCTAAGGCAACACCTGAAGCGGCTTGCTCTGGAGATAACATACGAATACCCATCTTGGCCATTTCAGTAACAGTAGCTTCAATAGCTCTGTCCATGTCTGATAATGCACCAGTAGGTGTTTCTAGTACTGTGATAGATTCGTCTTTACGAACACGTAGCCAAGTACCTAAACCTGCGCCTACTAGTTCTTCGAATTCTTCATCAGTCATATCTGATTGTACAACAGGAGTGTAAGTAGCGGCACCCATTAATAGGTGGTTACGACGAGACACTTTGTTGTAAAGAGCAACTTCTCTGTCTATCAAAGGCATTAGTACTGGCTCAACAGGTTCTAACTGTCCGTTTAAAGGGAAAGCGGGTATTCTGTTTAAGCGCTCACCAAACTTCATTGGATAAACTGTATCATATTTTTGGAATCCACCATCAGCGGAATCTTCGTATTCTTGTTGTATAACACCATTCAGTGATTCTACTTCGTGTGAGCCATGAGACTTCTTATAGTAATCTAATACTAATAAACCTTGTTCATCAAGGTAATGGTCACAAACAGTATCAACATAGTTAGGGTGCCAAGGATTGTCATCAGAGTATTCTTCTGTGATGTATCTTGTAGTCCAACGTGATAATGTTTTTACACGAGTTACTGGGTGTGTTTTAACTTGTACGTTAATAACATTCTCTGCTTTGATTAACACAGGGTAAGGAGAAATCATCATTCTCTCTTCTGGTGTCATCATTTCTAGTTCAGCATCAGAAACAGTAGGTCTATCAATATAAACCCAAGCGCGAGATGTTTGTAATTCTTCCCATATAGCGGCATCTAAGAAGTTAAATAATGATGCACCATCAAGGGTAATATCTTTAGTAATCCAATCATACACTTCATCAGGTAATTCTTCTGGTAAAGTTAGTGATGATGGTTTACGTAATAAAGCACTAATCAATACACGAGCATACTGAGTTGTTAAACCCGGTAATTCACCTTCTGACTTGTAGAAGTCGTATTGTGCTTGTGACATACTAGGGCTAAAAGGCAATAGTAAGTTTGAGTAATCTTGTTCAATATATTCGTCGTGGGCTTTAGCGTGAGCTTCACCTTGAAGTACAGCACGAGCTTTCTTCCAGAGTGGTTTTAGTGACAAATAAGAAGCACTAGGAGTCTCAACACCACGTTTCTGCGTATTAGCCGCAGTCTTAATAAGAGCCATTATAGTTCTCCTTTTGTTGTTATTGTTTAATTAATTATAACTAAAAACACTAATACATAAAGTGTCTTAAGATATATTTAAAGATTAATATAGGGGGTGTTGGGTCATTATTCCGCCCTATTTTCTCCCATAGTTTATAGGCATCTCCCCGGAGTATTATCCCCGGAGAGTCCTGATAGGACTGTCAGACACTTGAGAGTCTGTCCTCTATTATCATTATTCCGCCCTATTTATTATTTTCCAACAAGTTAACCCTGCCATCTAGCTTTGTTACCTCTAACATCAACATGTGTGAATCTTTTATAACGACCCACCCCACCGTTGTGTGTTGTATTTAAGTAGTCGTATACCTTACTTGCAGGAACGCCTTTAACAACGATGTCCGCCGCCATACCTTTTACATGGTAAGAACCCTTAGCTCCGCCAATTTTAGCGTTGTGTGAAGGGCTTCTATAACCACTGTTTATCTTAATAGGCGCATCGAAGTGCGTTCTAATAGATTCTAGTAGCTCTAGTAGCTTTGGGTCTATACCTTGTTCTGGTAATGTCTTAGTGCCTTTGCACATGAACTCAGATTCTTTAAAGTTTTCAGATAGATAACCAGCTTTTAGTACTGGCTTCTTCTTGAATATGTTTGATAATTTTATGTTACTAAATTTCATGCTTTCCACTTATCTACCATCTTCTCACCTGAACGCCCTACGATATAACCACCTACACCAATTTGTAGTAAGTTCCATAGTTCTATTGGTAAGTCAATAGCATAAACTGTTCCCATAAGCATGTTTGCTACAGGGAAGATTAAATAATTAAGAGCAACAATTGCGATGATAACCATCATCAACAAAGGTCTCCAAGAAGCGGTTAGCCAGTTAGTTGACTTTGCTTCTTCTAATACTATTTTGCCTCTTAATTCTTCAAGGCTGTCTGTGTGTTCTAGTAGAGCTAGTTTAATTTCTTTCTCTACATCTAAGCTCTTGTCACCGTCAGGGATAAGGCGTTTAACCAAATCCCCAACGATAGGAGCTAATACTGTTATCAGTGGTCCCATAAGGAACTCCTTTCATTATAATACTTCTTCTAATACCCAACTTGTATCGGGTCCTGCGTATTGGTTGTTAGAGCTGTTGAATGCTCGGATGTCTACACTAGCAGTAGTAGTGTCACCTATCCAGCCCATCCCTAAAGTAGCACCATTATACCAATTAGATTGTATATTACTCCATTCATAAGCGGTTTCACCCACGTCGTTTTCCCAATGAGCATATAGCCGAGAATCTATTCCAAATTCAACCCCCCAGACTATTACTTCGCCTTGGTTTAAAGTTTCATATTGATAAGTGTTTCCAGAAGGGTTGTGACCAATAGTTGTCTTTATTTCCCATTTACCCGGCATTACAACTATGCTCCCCATAGAAGTTTTCCTTTGGGCACTTCTTGCAAAATCATACTGTAGATTACCTACCTGATTAACGGGTATGTTAAGGTGGGTTATCATTAAGTTAACGTCATCAGTAGTGTCTGTATCCATTACATCTGATACCACCGTGTGTGTTTGGGCTATGGTCATACTAGAACCTGCCAAGGTGTTTCCCTGTGCGGCAGAATAAGCTATTACCGTTGTCCATTGACTTTCTGAGGTTAAGTTTGAGAAATTTTGTGTGTTATACACAGTGTCGCTGCTTGCATAAATTGCAATAGCGCCACCCTGATGAAGGTGCCCCGTGTGTGAAAGAATTGTTTGCCCGTTGGTGTTGTCAGCATATACACGATAGCCACTGTGAACGTTTGCAAGCCAATCCGAATGTTTCTGTGCAATAGTTCCTTCATAGTAGACATTATGAAAATCTTCTAAGTCGATTGCCCCGGTGGTAGGGATGGTACTATTGTTTCCATAGTTGTTATGGATAGTGCCATCACCATTCGCCCCGCGATATAAATCGCCAAACGATACCGCGCCGGTTAAACCAAACTCTGTTCTTATATCATCTACTGATATTATTCCAGAAGAAGGTAAGGCCATTATGTTATCGTCCCATTGTATGCTGTGATATTACCAAATACAATCATATTCCCACTTGAGTCTAGCTTCATTCGGTTAACACCAAGATTAGCAAAGTATAAGTGGTTAGAATTTTCAGTAATAGTCCAGTCTCCCAAGTCAATAGTCGTACCTATGTTTAAGGTATCTGCACTAAAGTCTTGGTTGATGTCTCCAGTAGTTACACCCGCCGCGTCTATCGCCGCTTGTAAACCATCAACATCATCTATAACATGATTGTGACTGTCGTCAGTAACAGTCGCTTCCAGAGTAGCTCCCCCGGAAGTAACTGTAAACAGGTGGACCCAAGCCCCTCTGTAAATTTTAAGAATCGGGTTAGCACCGCTAGTGTCTAGCCAAAGCTTCCCGTCTAAGACATCGTCAGCAGGAGCCGTAGCCCCCGCATGACAAGTGTCCACCGCCGCTAATGCGTCGTTTAAGTCTGTTGTGTATGCGTTACCGTCTTGGGACGCATTAATATTTCTGCTTGTTGTTGACATTTAAATATTCCTTATTGTCCAATAGCTTGCCAGTCAAGGTCTCGTATTACACGAGAACCACCGTTATAAATAGAGTAGTAAAACCCATCTTTGTTTCTTGAAGATATGATAACTTCATCACCCACAGAGCCACCGATTATTCCGTAGCCAATGGTAGGGTTGCTCCCTCCACCTATTCCGGCATAAAAAGGTGTTGCGAAAGTTATTTGAACATCGCCTGAAGTTATGCTTGTACTACTTCCTGTTTTAATGACATCTTTCTTGTCAATCAAAACACCTAACTCTTGAACAAGAATCCGAGTGTTAGCGTTATCAGTTGAGCCTTCGAATTTAAACCTTAACCCTCTGCAAGTAAAAGTACTGATGGTTAATAATTCATAATCACTCCAAGTAGGTGTGCCTGAAGGGTCGTCTTGAGTAGTTGAAACCTTAACAATCAAACCCGCCTCAGCGTGTGGTCCTGCAAAGTTCTCTTCTAAACTAACATTTGCGTAGTCCGCAACATCTACTCCTCTAAGAGTAACTGATACTTTTAACTTCGGAGAAACCCTAACTGAGATTACCTCGCCCAAATCTACGACATTATTAAATGAATATTCCATTTCTGTTTGGTTAAGGTCAAGTTCCAAGTCTCCAGAAACCACTGTACAATTAGTTTTAGTTCCTGAAAAAGAAGGGTCTTCGGATACCAAGTCAATTTGATTAAAACTTTGGTCTTCAAAAGTACTTACAAAAGAAGCCGCATTAGTTGAGTAATGCCCTTGAGAATCTTTAAACTTAATAAAGAAAGTGCCTTTAAGTGTAGGCACTGTTTTATTGTTAGTATTACCAGACAAAGAATTAACTATAACTGAAGACCTTTCCCAAGTAGCAGTTGCGTCTATTGCGTTATGGAACCGAATCTCACAAACACCTCCGTAAAGAACATCTGCATCTGTAGTTTCATCCCAAGACAGGTTTATCTGACCTTCGTTAACGTTTCCAGCAAAGCCAGAAGGCGTTGCGGGTGGAGCAGAAAGACCTGAAAGTGATTTAGGTATTGCAACTGGTGTACCTGCAAATCCAAAGTCACTGTAAGGAGTAATTCTAAATTCATAGTCACCATAAGGTGCGTCAGGTAAGCTTGCTTTACTGCCAGATACCGTCCCTAAAGATATGTAAGAATTCGGTGCGCCGGATGTTACAGCTTTTCGGTATTCAACTAAATAGTATCCTGTGTTTAAACCAGAGTTATCAGGACTCCAAGTTAAATCTGCTCTTGATTTAACACCAGAAGCAAGGTTACTTAAATAAGTTTCTTCAGTAACGTTAAGTGAAGATATAGCACCCGGGCTTTTAACAAGAGTTTGAGAAGTAAGTTCGGTGCCTGTACTACGCGCACCTAGTAAAGTTCTAGATATAACTTTAAAGTCATAAACTGAATGAGTATCTAATCCTTCTAATTTTCCAAAATCAAAGAATTTAGAAGTAGAAACACCTAAAGACGAATAGTTACTGTCTGTATCTTTCTTAAAAAGAACTTCATAGTTGATATAACCGCTACCATCGTCGTCATCATTAGCCCAACTTACCCTACCTACCATATACTCTTGTATATTAGATTGAGATAGGGTTACGTCTCTAACGTTTTCAGTTATGAAGTTTTCCTCTGTTTGTGCAGGGTATGCATCATCGTCTGATATATTCCAAGCTAGCACATCAGCATCAAACTTGTAAGCTGATACAGATGCTGAGAAGTCTGAGTTTATCTTAACTTCTTGAACTCTGAAGACTTGCGCGGTGTTAAACCCAGCTTCTTCTAAGGTTACATCAATAAAGTCACCCGGCTCTAATACTATTCCTTCTCTTGTAGTCTTGAAGTCTATTGTATAAGTAGAACGAGAAGCCCTTACTGTTTGTTCTGCCTTTGCAAGAGCGTGATAAGGGTCAGTACAATAGTCTAGAGTTAAACTTGTTTCAAGAGGTAAATAGTTGTCTTGCGCCAAGTATTCGTTATGCACCGCAGTTCCTCTAGTTGGCCACGTTGCTGTGTCCGATTTAAAATCTTTATGTTCATTGTTAAAAGAAACAGTAGCTTGATTATTTCTTTCAGTAGCCGATAAGAAACTTATGTTGAAGCTGTCTAAAAGAATATTATCTTTATTAAAAGACTTTGATACTAGCGCGGCAAGCGCAGTCGAATCGGCAGGGTATTCCAAAGAAAGCTTATATTTTCCTTCGCTATCCCAAGTTAATTCTGCATAGTTCATAGAACCTAAAATTTGCTCTATATTGTCTCTTATAGTGTTTTCAGTATCAAGAGTAATATTACATTCATATAAAGGCAAATCTCTCAAAGGCAAGGTTACACTAGTCCATTGACCATTAGGGTCTTTTTCTGAACCGCCTGTCTTTTCCCATTGGTAGTAAGTTCCTGTATTTTCTGCTAACAAATAAGTGTCCTCATACCCTGTAGTATCTGGGTCAGGGAAAGCACCATAGTTAGGGTATTTGCTTACCGGTCGGTTTCCGTGAACATGGCCCGCCGCAACAGCGTTTGATTTAACTATCGTCCCGCAAACTTGAGCCGCATTATAAAAAGACTCTAAGTCTAAACTATCTGAGGTTAACCCTTTTCCGTAATTTGCATCTAGTAGATAATCTAATAATACATAAGCAGGGTTGTTACTATAAGTTTTAGTTGCGCTTAAAGTATAAGTAGAAGTGCCATCAAAGTCTATAGAGTGTATTTTCATACCTTCTACAAAATACGTAACAGTAGGCGCTCCACTATAGTTTGACTCATCTCTATCTAGTCTGAAAATTTCCGCCGCATAAGCAACGTTAGTGAACTTGTCTAGTATCGGATACCCGTTAGCCTGAAGCAAAGCGCTTGTTCCGCCGTTTGGGTATGCTTGTAATTTTAAACCCTTCTTGTAATCTCTATGACCAAAGGCTTTGCCGTTAACTTCGGCATGAAGGAATTTGTTAATACCACCATGACACAAAGCGTGTTTAATAAACATAAACTCGTTCTTTGTACCCGTGATACTACTGCCCATGTTTCCCGCACCTGTACCTAGTACTCCGGAAGCAGATATTCCAGCGTGAGCAAACGCCGCGCTCATCTGGTTGAAACCAATACCACCATCAACTAAAGCCGCCCAATTGTTAGTTCCACTGCCGTTCATTATGGAACAACCGTCTTCTGGATGTTCAAAATAATAATTCTTACTAACCTTGTGGTCGTACTGAGTGCCAGCTATCATTTGTCTTCCGTAAACTACTGGCAAAGATATTGATTCGTTTTGTACAGAGAACACGGAACCTTTACGTTTGTCCGCCTCTTTCTCCATTTTTTTCTTTTGCTGAATCTGAAAAGCCGTTGAGGCAATAAACAGCGCTACTTCTATACCCATTATGTTTTCCCCCATTTAACTTGCAAAGAATAACCGTCAGAAATCCTGTCAAAACAAGTATCACCTGAGTCATATTGTTTTACACCATAGTCTGTTGTGAAGTAAGGTTTTACTGAATCTAAATCTGCCATAGGTGAAGAACACTCTATTGACATTATTTTAGATTCAAAATCGTTATTTATTGTTGGCTTGTCTATAAAACCCTTGTAAACAAATACTAAATCCGAAGGAGCAACCAAAGGGCCAAGGGTGTCGTGTATAAACCCTGCTCTTATTTTAATATCTTTCCCAACCATTCCTGATATCGCTTCGTCCAGCAAGTCATGTGCGGGGTCTATAAAAGATATCTGGTAAGCTTCCCTGTCTAATACTGAGTTCTTAGAAGGAGTGTCATAGCTAACTATAGCTCCGTCAGCTAAATAGTTTGTATCTACCCCATTCTCTGTTATCGTTAAGTCTGTAGAGTGGGTAGTCATATAGTAGTTATCTTTTAAATTCATTTCAACGATAAAGAAGTATTCTACATAGTCCTGATTTAACGCCGCTTGGACGTCTGTTGAAAATTGTCTCATTATAATGCCTCAACTATGTCTATCTTGCCGGGGCTTGCTAGTATGCCGTCACTATAAGTAATTCCACTTGCATTGTCTATGCTAGTATAATACCGCAGAATTGCTTCCGCACCTACAAGCATTTCTGTATTTACCGCAGTAGCAACTCTTAGAGAAGGATATATTTCTACATTTCCTGAAGTAAACGTATCAAAATTAATTTCTGTTTTAAGTATGTAAATTTTGTTGTGATTTGAGAACTTTACAAAAGAACCCTTTGGCAGTAGACCTTGCCCCGCTGTACGAGTAAGGTTTATAGTAGTCTCTCCCGCTGGCTCTACGCCTGTTGCTGAGATAAATAGTTCTGTACCATCAGTATCGTTTGCTATCGTTGTAGCGTCATCTACCTCTTTTAACTGAGGCATTACCATAGTTTGTGCAGACGAAAGATTGTCCATGCTTGAAAGCAACAAATTAACTGCGTTGTCGTTAGTTAATACATCAAAGCTTAACTCCCACCTTTGTGAGTTTTGTGCTGTTCTGCTTTGTTTTAATGATACTGTGTCAATTGAGAACATTGGTTGGTTGCTTGTAATTGACAAAGGTGCCAAGATAGGGCTACCTTGATAATAGTAAGCTGTCATTTTATTCTCCTAATTTTATTGGTCTAACGTGTAGACTAACATTAATAATTTCTTTTGAGTAAAACCGTCTCTTAGGCCTTACACCGTGATTTGTTTCTGTTGTAGAAAGCCAGTGATTGTGGGATGCTATTAAGCAACCCCCAACGCCGCTGTCTGTGTCGAAAGCTATGTCACCCAGTGTGGGCACCCTGTTCTTTACAGGTTTAAATTTCATAGCAAGGGCAAACTTTAATAAGTTCGAATGACCCAGTTGTTCCTTTATCTGTTGAAGGAACTCTTCTGAATCGCTATATGAGAGGGTAATGTGTTTGCTTAAAGAGTCTTCACCTCGTAAGGCTTTTTCATACTCTATAAAGAAAGCAAAGCAGTCGTTATACCCTCTGATATAACGGTCCGCACTAATTGCTCTACTATTAATAACTTTTCTCGCCGTATCTATTGCGGCTTCTAATTCTTCTTCTAAATACATCCTGTGTGCTCCAAAGTGGCACGAGGACAGCCTCTAGCAACCTGTGGATAATAGTCCCCATCAAACGCTACCAGAGGCTCTCTCTGCGTGTTACATGTCTTCTTCTATAAATAGTCTTACTAGGTCAGCTACGATATCGCTTCTAACAATATCCTCAACACCGAATTGAATTACAGGTATATCTAAACCCGCCCCATTAACTTTACGACAAAATGTCATAAGGTCTCGACCATCTTTAACATCGGACTGAGCAGGGTCACCCATAAGCACTAGCTTAGAGTTTTCACCTAGACGGGTTGTAATCGCCTTTAGCTCATCCATACATAAGTTCTGTGCTTCATCTACTAGCACGAGAGCGTTCTCATATGAACGACCTCTTATTGTTTCGATAGGTTGTATCTCTATCTCACCTTTAGCAAGCATGTATTCATACTTACCTTGTCCGAAAGCTTTACTCAAAACTTCTAGCATTGGCATTAGCCAAGGTGTCATCTTCTCTTCTACAGTTCCCGGAAAGTGTCCGAGTGATTTTCCTGTAGGAACATTTGCTCTTGTTAGAACAATCTTCTTATACTTACCCCACATAAACAGTTGTCCTACCGTTCCGGCGCTACAGTAAGTTTTACCAGTACCAGCACAGCCTATAGTTACTGTTATTGCGGATTGCTTTATAGCATTAATCAAGTCATCTTGTTTTTCATTCTTAGGAAGTATGTGGAAATTACTATTAAATTTCTTATACTTATTTGGATTTCTCCGTTCATCTTCTTCTCTCATATACTTAGGCATACGCGAATCTTTTTTAGGTTGAAAACGAGAATTCTTTTTTGACATGAAAAGTCCTTATGTTTGAGTAAAGTTTACCACCCCCTAAGGGATGGCTTGAATGTTTGTTTTTAGTCTACACTTATTACAGTTATATGGGCGTAACCGTCACCACCATTACCTGGACTGACACTGAAGAAACCTGTAGAGCTATCTGTAGACACACAAACACCGCTACCACCTCCACCTCCGTATATACCGTCTACAGGGTTAACGGTAGTATTACCGGCAGTGCCACCCGCGAATGCACCAACCCCACCGGCCCGTGACTGTACACCTGAGTATAGCATAATAGGTAACTCAGTAATACCATCAAACTCTACGGACAGAGTATTGTCTATATGTGTACCTATCGAAGTACTAACTCCAAAACCTAGGGTTGGGGCAAGAGCCGGGTATCCTACCCTCGCTCCACCACCATTAGTAACTGTTAAAACTTGGTTAGCACCGAAGGAGTGAGCATCATCGCCATCTACATTGATATCACCACCAGTAGCTGTACCACCAGTACCACCTGCCATTGCGGCTGTGAAAGTAGCATTACCATACTGACACCTAGCGAAACCCCCAGTACCGCCTCCTGCAGATAGACTGATACCAGTGCCTGTCACTGTGGTAGCTGTACCATCGGCTCCAGTGTTTGTACCATTGTTTGCAGTTGATTGTATAGTACTTGCAGAACCACCAGCACCTATAGTGATAGTAAGGACAGTACCTGCGGTTACTGAAAGCTCTTTTTCACAGTATCCTGCGGAACCTCCTGATGTTGCTAGGCCAAATACATTTGCTGTATCATCTTGGGCTACACCAGTCCCAGAACCACCACCACCTACAGCTTGCACAAATACTGTACAATCAACAGGGGCTGTCCAAGTACCAGTATCTGTGAAAGGTATCATTAAAAGAGGTGCTTTAGGTACTGAAGGGGTAACCCATTCACCAGCTGTTGCTCCTGTATTTACTGCTAAGAGTTGTCCTGCAGTTCCCAAAGAGCTTGGGATTGATTCTGTAACTAGATTTGATATATCTCTTGCGTTACTCATAATATTCTCCTTTTTACCCTACTGTAAATACTGCACCAGCGGTCATCCCGTTGGTTACAGATTGTGTAAAGCTGTTTGTGTAAGTACCAACATCCGCTGAATAAGTGTGTGCTGTGAATTCTCCTGTTGAAGCATCTTCGTTTATCACTTCTGTAGCGTTACCCACTAGCGATGAAGTCCAAGCGCTACCGTTACGAGTTTGACAACCATACAGGGCAAATCCGTTGTCTGGCACTGTTAGTGCTATATCCATTGCTGTGGTTTGATGCGCAACCACCACAGGGCTTCCTGACATTGAGATTGTCCCTAATGTTCTGTAAGCTGATACTGCATACCCAAAAGAGTTAGAAGACAAGCCGCTTGCTACGATAGTCCCAGTAGCCCCTGTAGGCACTGCGGCGGTATGCCAAACAACATACTTGTTTACAGAGGAGTTATTCTGTCTTTCAAACCCTATTTGAGTAGCTGTAACACCACCAATAGTCATAGTAACTGCGGAAGTGTTAGTGTTATTTGTAATGAAAGTACTCATAACAATTATGTTTCTGTTTGCGTCTGCTGTACCTAAATCTACAGAAGTAAATGTGTTAGTGGTTGAGCCAGTGCTATTAGAAACTTGCTCTCCTGTGAAAGTAAAATCTAAAGGGAAACTACCAACACACATTCTTAGTCTTTGTGCTAACATCATGACATATCACCTACAGAAGCGCCGTATAGAGTTGCTCCTACTTTCCACAATACAACTACAGAGTAGTCTGTTGTAGCTAGTGTTGGGGCTTCTCCGCCCGCCCACTTCATTGTTGGCCAAGTAATACCATAAGCCGTACCATCGTCTATCATAAGTGTAATACTCTCTCCTGCTGAAAAGCTATCAGTAGGTGTAGAAGCACCAGATAATGTCCAAGTTTGAATACTACCGTTTGCAGGGTCAAGAGCAGGGGTTGTTCCTGTTACTGCAAATACTGTTTCAGTTACATTCTTGAAAGTTGGAACTGCTGTAGTTGTTAGGCTTTGGTCAATAGCTTTTACATCTGTTTCGCTTGTTAGGTTAGCTCTAAGTAAAGCCCCATCAGCTAAAGCACCTTGTGCAGAAGAAGCCGCATTGGCTACTTCAAAAGTATCCCAAGCAATAACCTCTATGTTATCACCTACAACTGCTCCAGAAGTAAGAACTACTGATGTTCCGTTAGTTGCTGTGTAATCTGTTATGTCTACTAGCTTAACGCCGTTTGAATACACATCAACACGACCCGCTGTGTAAGTAGCTGTAAAAGTTGTTTGTGAGGCTGTAGCTACGAAAAGTGTTTTAGTGTAAGTTGAACCACC
>Ga0209602_1002041_pt1 | contig 16954 bp, 6 predicted proteins | sample COGITO_mtgs_1205_3_FD_184810 | JGI IMG/M metagenome (GOLD analysis project Ga0209602, IMG submission 184810) | Pelagic marine microbial communities from North Sea - COGITO_mtgs_120524 (SPAdes) (version 2) | ecosystem: Environmental > Aquatic > Marine > Epipelagic ...
TCGCACTTCAGAGTATTAATCTCTCTTGCAGTTTCACGCATCACATCTCTTTGACGCTGCGCTTCCTCAGCACGGCGCTTTGCAACCTCATAAGCATTCTTATTTGTATTTATGATTGCTTTACTATCGGCATCTCGCACCAAATTGTCATGTCCTTCAACTTTAAGATGATCTGACATATTATGTTGCCAATGCTAATGCTCGTAGATTTCTTACTCTAGGTGGCCTTGCCTGATTTGTTGTTCGCATAACAATCTTAATCTGGAAAGAAATAAACTCATCCAAAGGATTACCAATACCATCATCCGTAACACCAGCAGTATATTCGTGTTCAAGGAATTCATTTCGTATTGCCGGACGAACTTCAACATCTGGTCCACCTGACCCAGCAAGTGTTCCATCATCATTAAAGAACCTGTAATCAATTTCATCAAAAGAAAATGCATCATCTACACGCAAAGTTTTGAACATTACTTTTACATCTGATGCAGATTCTCTGCTGATATCCAAAAGAACTCTCAAAGAAGTTGCAGGAGTTTCAAGGTTGACTTTTTTAGTCATGTAAATCGCAGAATGATTATCACCTTCTGGTTCCGTCATTGGTTTATATATTGTCGTTGGATAAACATCAGCTGAAGAATCAATTTTATCAACCACGTTTGCAACAGCAATCACAGACATCCTTTGTGTGTCAATCACAGGAGATACCGTTTCTAACTCAGAAGATAGGGTTATAGGAACACTCAAAGATTTTACACCGCCCATTTCATTTGTCTCATTAATTGAAGACGCAATCAAGTTGGTTGATGGAAAATAATAGTTGTCATTAAGTGGAAGAGCTCTGGTAGTTGTTGATTTAGCAAAAGACTGTTCTGATCCACTTATACTTGTTCCACTTGTTGTAATAAAACCACCAGTAATAGAAGTTCTGGATGGAACTAAACTACCCATAATTGTAGTTGCAACATCATACTGAGCATTTTCTGTTGCAGTACAAACACTTCCACCAAACGTAGATGTACTACCAGCACCATCAACTACAGGAGTTGTGGCCAAAACAATTGTATAACTATCTGCACCAATATTGGCAATTGCAGTATGTGTTTTATTAATATCAAACAAAGGAACTTTATGAATTTGATACAATTCTACAGTTGCGCCATTCGCATGAGTTGTAGCAGTTGTGCTGTTCGCGCCGCGAGTTGCACTTGTAATACCAGTTCCAGAAATAGTAGTATAACTGATAATCTCATCGTCAATCTTAATGTAATACACATTAGACGCATCTCTGGAATACTTACCGCTTGTATCATCAAAGTTTGTTCCACTCGTAAGAGTAATAGAAGTTGCGGTTGCACTGAGCGCACCATTCAGTGTAGTTGACGCTCCAGACTTAACTCCATCAATAATGACGTTATTGGACGTAGAATACATACCATGTGTTTTATGATTAATTTTTAGAGCTGTGTTACTATCTGTCATCTCTAATGGATTGTTTGTAAGAGTCTTGGCGGGTAACGATTGATTCTGCAAAGTAACCAAACCAGCAGCAGATGTATCAAAACTAGCACGTCTTACAGTAAACTTCAAATCTTGAGTCTGTGATGCTGACCAAGATGAATTATTCGCACTTTTAAAGAGTACACCGACATGAGGTTGATCTGTAATTTCATTTCCATTAGCGTCTGTCGTACCAAGGTCAGAAATCCAAACTTTATAATCAGGAACGTCTGTTCTTACAACAACACAATACTCTGTACCACCCTTAACATAAACGGGAGAATCAAACGTAAATGTTGTTGCAACAGAACCGTCATTAGATAATAAAACCTCATCTGATTGTAACAACTTACGACCAAAAGGTAGAATTTTTGGGCCCGGAGCTCCATTAATCACATTACGAATTTCTATCCAAGTTGGGTAAACAGAGTCTTTTGCAAAATAATAGATGTCAACAGATGTTAAGAAGAAACCAGTTTCATCTTTTGAAGATTGTTTGGTATCAAAGATCATAAATGTTTGTGCAAGTGGGTCCCCGGCGTCATCGCCCGGGCCGTCGTCAGTGAAGGTATCTTGCGCGAGCTCTGTCAAATTTTCTGTTGATTCATTCAACTCAGTAGTTCTAACAATAGCATTTCTTGTGGAAATAATAGTTTCCTGTTGAGTATCCAAAATACCTTTAGCAGAATATAATGCTTCAGCATAAGTTTCTCTTGCAACAACTTCACTTGCGCCATCACCAACTTGTCTATTGTTTGGATCAGCTGTTATTACAAATTCAATATCACCTGTTGGGAATTGTGGATTACCAGAAACCTTTGGGTCAGGGATACTGAAAACACCTCGACAGTCACCTCGGCCGTCAGAGATTAGTGTACTACCAGCAACAGGAGTATCAAGATCAGAGAAACTTCCAAATGTTGTTCCAAATGCACCTGATGCATCAGGCGTAACATATGTGTTAACAACCTTTCCACCAAAATAAATATAAAGTTTGGTAAAAGGTTTTAGACTATTTGCAGTAAAGGTTATATCTTTTGCCCGTGTAAATGGAATCAAAGTCTTAGAAACAGACCTAAAACCTTGACTCTCAAGTTCAAACTCTTCTTCAACCTCTGTAAAAGTACCAGTTCTAGATTGTCGGACAGCATTGAATTGACGCTGCCGGCGGAAAAACGCCTCTTGCACCCCGTCGGACACCACAGCGCCCGTACGGGTGACAACTCCCGCCCAAGTTGTCTGCCATGCGTTCCACACAGTACCAATACTGTTACCAAGAGAAGCAACGACCGCATCAAAGTTGCCCTCACGATTAATAATTAATTGTGGAGCAATTTCTTGTTCAAACCAGTTGTCCTGTGTGGGATCAATCGATAGAACACCTTCCCATCTTGCAGTTAGAAATGGTGCAACGCGCTCAACTGTACTAGCAAATGGTTGTTCTGTTGCAACAACTTCTGTATATGGTAGGGTAATGAGATCACCCGTCTTTTGATAACCAGCACCAGTTCTTGCATCGTCAGAAGTTACACTTTCCTCAAGGTCTACAGGTTTAGAGATATGAGTAGGCCGAAGAATACCTTGTTCAAAGTCCATAGAATTTTTATAGTCTCTGGCAAACGCATCACCAACTCTATGTCCTCTAAAGTTATCAACTACAAATCCAGACTTAAATCTATTCAATCCATTAGCATCGGTTACTTCAAATTCTGCTGCATTTTTTTCTAAGAGATTAAGAGTGGTAAGTTTTTCAACATTTTTAAGACGTTCATTGATTGAACCAATATCTTTCATGGTAAATCTTTGATTCTTAACTCTAGTAACTTGGACATCAGAAGGTTTAAATGTAAATGGTGGTAAGTCAATATGTGCAAGGATCATAACATTATCTGGAAGGTCCGGCCGCGTTGGAGTCTCAGATGAAGCTCCATCAAACACGGTTATTACACCTCTATTGTCCATCACAACACTTGATTTTCTCGCAAGATAAAATTCTAAATCAGACTGAATAAATGATCCCGGCTTGCAAACATCAACTGTTGATGCACCAGTACCGTCATATTGACGAGAGAAGAAATCAAAGGAGTTTCCTGTGATTTCATCAACAGTTTCTAGTGTAGATGATGCACCGGCAATGTCTTCAACCTTTGGTCTAAAGTCAGCAGTTTCTCGTAAATCAAATTCACCAGCTGGTGCAGGAGAATCAGGATCAACTTTATTTGCAATATATACTGGAATGTCATCATAACCCATTTGACCAGAAACATCAACATAAGAATCAACAGTAAATAGGTCACCAGTACCATGTTCAAAATAATCATATATAATAAGAAGTCTTCCAGTAGGTGCGGGTGCTGACCCCTTTCGCACAATTCGAGCAATGTCATAGAAGTTATCTCTTTGACCATCATCAAAGAAAAATTTGTCTCTAATATCTATGCTACCTTCAGTAAGAGTACCGACAGTGGCCGTTGCACTAGAATGATTTCCTGTAATTGTTTCGCCTGATGTAAAACCAATATTAGTAGTTTGTACATAACTCATTGGTGAAGAGATATCGATAATTCTTGCCCTAGCACCACTGGTTCCACCTACAATTTCCTCACCACGATCAAATGTACCAACTGCATTAGTGAGTGTCATTTCTGGGGCAATGGCATCCGTACTTGCTTCTTCTGAGTCAAATATTGCAACTACATTAAATACATCTGCGCGACCTAGAGAGATCGTTGTATCAGTGGGTCGAGTTCCAAATGCATCTGTTGTTCCAGAAATAACTTTCACTTGTTTCATCAAATTTGTTGTTTTAGATTTTTGAATAACGGAGGTTTTAAGAAGTGTCGCAGTGAGTTTTATCTTTGCAGAACTTCCCAAAATTGTGTTGTCTGTCACCGTAAGAGATGTTGATCCTGTACCTGACAATTTGCCGTCAAGAGTAACAACATCACCTTGAGCACCAGTGCCACCACCAGCAGTGAGAATACTCAGTGTGTAATCTTTCTCGGCATGAGATGCAAATGTTTCATTTGTTCCTGCTTGAAATGTTACCACACCAGAGGAGTTTGTCGTTCCAACAAACTGACGGCGAAGAGTGTACTGTGTATCACTTGCGCCATCGTTTGTTGCAGTCAGAAGAGTCTTAACCGTGTTTTTTGGTAATTTAAACAGTGCGCGATTTTTCTCAGCATCAAATAATTTTACTACATCAGTATCAAATCCCTCTTGAATGACTCGGCCCGAGGAAGCTGTTGCCTGTTCTAATTCAATAGAAGAATTAACATCTTCTTCTAATACAATGTCAGCAAAAATGTTTGTTGAAGCTGAAGTGACGAAATCAGCAGTAAAATCTTGACCAGAATCCTCATCATCCATAAAGACTTGTTTAAAGTTACTAACACTAAATGTACTCTTTGCAAGTATTGTAAGGTCTGTATTACCTGAGTTCTCAACAATTGCGCCCGTTTCAGATGAGTCAGATGCGGTAATTTTTTCACCAACTAGAAAATTACCAACAACAGTGGTTAGATTAACACTAGTTGAAGATGTTCCGTCTTTATGCACAAATCCAGTTGCACCAGAGGTTACACCAGTTACCAGAACACCACCATTGGTATGTGTTGCCAGAAGTGTTGGTGATGGAGTATCACTCAAAGTAAGTTTGGTAAAGGGACGAATATCAAACATATATAACTTGTATTGAGCACCAGTTGCATCTGAATTTGAACCAGCATCACCAGAATGATATTCAATTGCTCGCGCACGACCAACACCAATTAGATTTCCGTTTTTAGAACCCCTTGTGGTGTTTGCTGTATCGTAGAATTCAATAGTTTTGAATGCAGTAGATTCACCACTTATATTTGTAATATCAGGTGTTCCAAATACATTCGTAATCAAAGCATAATTACCCATGTCAAAGGTAGAAACTGTGGCATTAAGAGTCTCAAAGTCTCTTGCTTTATTAACATCTTTTATTGAAGTGTTAGTTTTTTCAATTTCAAAACCTTCAATATAAGCTTTACCTCTAGAAACAATAAAGGAAAGTAAAGATTCATTAGCAGTATTATTATCTCTTGTTGTTTCACCAACTGAATAATTTCCCTGAAAATCCTGTCCAGCAACACTGGTATCAACAGATTCTTCAATTCTAAATTGGAATGGTCTAACCGTGTAGCTTCCAGATTCATCATTGGTTCGTCTTGCCATTTCATCTGCAAGAACAGCATATTCGGTCGTTCTACCAATTCTTCGTAGACTACCATTTTCAATACTACCTAACCTGACAAAATCAGTAGTATCTGTTGTTGAGGTTAGTGTAGTTAGTGATAAAGTAATACTTAGACGATGCGCGCCTTTAGCAGCGAAGTTACTAGAGCCTGTTGCATTATCCAGAAGAGATGTTTCATTTTCTGGTGTAACAATAGTTTCTGTTATATTAAAACCAATATCACCAGTATAAAATTCTGAGTAATTATTAAGAACCAACGTCTCTGCGATATTGTTAACAAAGAAACCACGAATATAGTAAACTCCAGATTCAATACGAAGTGCAAGACCCGTTCTTGATGCAGGGCCCTCAGCACTTGCAAGTTGTGCAGCAGTTGCACCATTAGTTTCAGTATATTCAGAAGTGTATGTTGTAACAGATGCTACGTCTGTTGCATACTGTTGTGTTGAATGTGTAATTGTGGTATTCGCACTAATGTTCTCACCATCTGCAAAAACTGTGGTTTCAAAATCAGTACCAGATCGCTCGTAAGAAACATAAAGTAGTGGTTGTTCTGTTGTCGTTGCTGCCTTAAATCCAACAACTTTTGCAGTAACACCCGTTGTTGCGCCGGTGATTGTCACTGGAGTGTCTGCATTATAATACTGTGATGGATCAACTTGTTCAGCATTAAAGGTGCTTGCAAGTTTGAGAGAATAATAGTCTTGTAACACATAATTGCCGGGCACAACCTGAGCACCATCACGGAAAATATGACTTCCGTGGGCCTCTATCTGATGTTGCAACGCGCTCTGAAGTTGTGTTAGTTCTCGGGCCTGAACAGCAAAACCCGGCCGAAAGAGAATTTTTTGGTAATTATTCTCTGCATTAAAATCATCAAAGTACGGTGCTGCGTTAAGATTTGTCTTTTGTGCCATATTAGAATTCCACTACAATTTTAATGTCTTCCGTCTGGTCTGTTGCACGGGAGATAGGTGATCTGTTTTCGTTGTAAATAATATTCCCACTGTCTGCTTGAAGTTCTGGATTACAGTAACCGTCAGTAAATGTGATAGTAAACCCGTTCGCAAGTGTTACTGCGCTATCTGCACTTGAGTCTGGTGTTCCTGCTGCACTAGAGGACGCACCCGTAATTGCATTTGCACCAGAGAAAGCAACATAAGCACCAGATGAGTTTGTACCATAATCGGTATATCTTTCCTGTTGATAATACAAAATTGAGTTTGTAGAATCCCACTCAACCACTCTACCAACCGCGCCAGTTGAAGCTTGTGTAATCTTTTCGTCGGCGGTAAATGTACCACTAACACTTGTCAGTTTTGTTGCATAGGTTTGACGAATTGTTGAGTCTGATGCGACTGTTGATGTTCCAAAGGTTGTTGGATCAGTGACAATCGCAATGTTACGGAAATCATTTCCCGTAAGAAGGTCATCACGTTCAGCACCAATGAACAGTGTGTTCAACATCACATAGTGGCCACCAAGTTCGTTGACCGCATTGAAACCGTGGCCGCCCTTTGGACTAATCACAATCTGAATTGCACCACCACTACCATTGTCAATATCACCGCTGTCAATTGCGGTTGTCAATGCTGCATTCTCAAACACGGTGGAGTCTGAAAGTGTAACCGTTCCGTAAGTATAACCAGCGCCGCCCGCATGAACAATAGTATCAGTTCCAGAAGTAAGACCGAAGCTTGCAATTGCACCACTTGAGACTACAAAGGAAATAACCGCACCAGAAGATGTTCCAGCACTTGTTCCATCTCCATTCACTCCGACAAAGTATGTGCCGTCAGTATATCCAGACCCGGCAGTAACAATAACACTTTCAATCTTACCATCAGTTGCAGCTGCACTTACCGTGCTGTCCGTACTGACGGGCACGAAGTCTGTTGTCAAGAACTTTGTTTGTTCTGCTGCGGTAATCGTGTACATATATTTAAGAACATAACCACCTTGTGCAAATAGTGATGTGGACTCTGAAGTTGGTTCAGTACCAGAATATGCAGTTCCACCATTATTATCTAGAATTTTGTATACACGATTTGCAGAGGTACGAAAGAAAAATGTCGCATCGTAAATACTAGATGCGCCAGAGGTAGACAGATTTGAAGAGCTAACATTGTCCTCATACATATCGTAAGTTGTGCTGTTTGCCCAATCACGGCGAGGAACCGCAAAGGCAACATCACTAGATGTGATATTTTTACCTGCAATTGTCTGATCCCAGACATAATATTCATTAGATACGTCATCAGCAGGTGTAGGTGGAGATGCATCTGTACCGCCAGTTGTACCACTAGTAAATGGTGTTGCTTTGCCAATCAACATATAGTATTTGTTTGGCGCAGCTTCAGAAAACGACTCTTGAAACTGTGTCGCATTATGAAGTCTAAATTTTTCTGTTATGATTGCTGTCATTGTTCGATTCCTCTAATCTGTATTAGTATTTATACATCATTACCAACTATGCCTTAGTTATCCTCAAATTATAAGTCGTAATAGTTGCTGCTGATCCGTTAGGAAATTCTTGTGAACGATAGTCATCACCTACCTGTCTTGTTTGATAGTTACCAGAACCGTTCAATCTCGTATCAACCATAGCAGTACCTCTTGTATTACCACCAGATGTTGCCAGTGAATATACAATTTGGTAACCATCACCTGATTCAGAAGCAGTTTCGCGTATCCATTCTAAAAATAATCCTTCTATTACAGCCTCCGTTGTCTGCGCGGTTAGTGTCTGACCGCTATCTGCAATAATCAGTGGGGTGGCCAAACTTCCAAATCCGTCACTCCCCTGATTTCTTCTGTGAAGAAAATAATTTGTAACCGTTGTTGGTTGATCCAATGTCTCTGGAATACCACTAGCCGCATATGCACTTGTATCTGCGCGGGTATCAGTAAATATTGCGTCCGTAGAAATATTAGTATAACCAGTTGCAGCTGTTGCAGAAGTCGTAACAGTAAAAGTTCCAGCAGTCGTATCTGACTCAGATGCGGCAATTAACTTATCAATTGCAGGGTGTAAAAATGTATCCTTAATATCAGCAAGTGACATTGCAATAATTGATTTACTGCTTGAATCAAAATACACGGGCCAAGTCGTTCCCGTATCTGATGTTGGAGAAACACTTGCATAAGTCTGAGCAACGCGATCATATGTTACAGTAACAGTGGCAGGTTCAGCGGTTGTACCTTCTGCAACAAATGCAGATGCATTAGTAGACGCAGCACCAGCTTGTAATCTCGTATCAGACATTGCCTGCAAGTTTTGTGCTGAACCAGTATCAACTGTTAGAGTGACAGACGGACTACCACCATACAAATAACATATATGATCTACCCATGCCGTAACTTCAGCAGTGGACATTTCTTGTAGCGTGTTGGCATCAACGTATTTTAGTGGTGCTCGAACTGTCATTTACCATCTCCCATTATGCACCAGCTGTGTGGAATGTTGCCAGAGTTGTACCACCTGAGTTTTTTATTAGTAGAGTAGATAGAGTTTTCATTTCAGCAGAACCTACGGAATCGTTTGCCATTTTTGCCTGTGTAACTGCGTCATCAGCAATATTAGCAGTCTGTACCCAAACACCAGTGAGAGTTCCACCAGCAGCACTTGTTGCAAGTTTGACAACATTATTATGGTAAAGATCAACTGCGCCATCTTGAACAAATTTAAGACCAATTTCATCAGTTGCTGCGTTTGATATGTAAACAGTGCTACCAGCGACATAGAGATCGCCAGTACCACTATCCATAAGATAACTATGACTACCAGTATGTTTTATTTCTAGATCAGAACTAGCACCCATTAATATCCTAGCACTATCAGGGAAAAGAATGTCATCAGTACCAGTAGGAACTGTAAATACTGTGGCGTCAGCATCGTTCTTTAAAGTTATATCTGATGTGCTGCCTTGTCCTGTTAGGATTAAACCCTCGGCCGATGTGTAACCAATTGCAGCATTATCACCCGCCGCAGTGTCACCAGCTGGTTCTACTGTTCCTGTTGCTGTCACATTACCTGTTACATCTAAACCAGAACTGTCGATATCGACTCGTTTGGTTCCACCAGTGGTGACGTTGACTGTATCAGCAGCACCAAAGTAAATACCTGTATTTGTGTCGCCCGTGTTTGTAATAGATGGTGCTGATACGCTACCGTCTGCGAATGATGCAACACCAGTAATCGATGGGCCCGCGAGAGTAACAACAGAGGCGGTTGCACTAATACCAGAAGTCAGTGCAGAACCCGTACCCAACAGAGTATAGATTTCAACAAAGTTATCATTTACTTTGTCACCACCGATACGAAGAGTATCACCTGTACCGTCGCCTTCGGTAGTTCCTAATCCTATTGATTGATATGCCATTAACCTTGTCCCCTTCTATCGTAATAACCATTTGTGTTCATCGATACGGTGGAGTCAAAGTCCTGACGTATAGCAATCTGACTACTCGTATTCGTAAGAACAATGTGTGTACCACCAGCAAATGTACCGTTGTTATTAGAGGAATTTTCACCGGCATTATTAGCATTTTGGTTAGTTGGAGTAGCATCCGTTACGTCTGGATGTGTAAGTGTGACACGGACTCCAGAATTACTACTAGCAACTTGACCAACCAAACCAAGAATTGCTCTAGTCTGAACCCCTAGAGGGGTTGATACTGCTTGTGTAACTCTTGATGTTCCAATAGCTGTAGCATTGATATTTACAATCTGTGCCTTAAAGATAAATTCATCTCCATCTTGAATAAAGTTTAAAATATTTGACGAACCATCTGTCAGAACTGCTCCAATACGTCTAAATGCAGAAGCACTATTATTTGCAACTAGATTTGCAGCAGTTACACTCGTATCAAAACCAATATCAACACTACCACTAACAACAATTGCATGAACGTGATACCATGTGTTAGTTGCAATACTAACACCTGATGCCAAACCACCATTACCTGATCCTGATGACCAAGTTGCATCAATCCTTTTAGTCATCGCACTGGCCAATACGATATCAACGGCATTTGCATTATCTCTTACTTCGCCTACTGCAACAGTAATATCATGAGCGGTATCAGTTGCGTTTGATAATCCCATACCCGATAGATAACCTCTAGGTAATCCAGCATCAATATAAGTGGCAATTCTTGATGCAGCAACTTTTCTATTTGTACCGCCAGCGCCATCGTCAATGATGAACAAGTCTGCATCAGCAATCGCAGCACCAATATCTGTTGCACCATCGATGTCTAGGTCTGCAAGTGGAATGGAACCATCAGGAAATACTGGAGCTTGAGAGAATGTCACAACACCATTGGATGCAATTGCCATAGAATCTGTATCACCAACAGAACCGATATTACCATCATTAGGAATAACGATGTTGCCACCTGTGGTCATCGTTCCACTAACATCAAGATTAGCATTTACGTCCACAAGAGTTGCATTCAGTTCAATCTCATCGGTTGCGTTAATATCTAGAACCGTTGCACTAGGTGCGTTGATAAATTGACTTGCATCATTAAACTGAAGTGCCATAGTGCTGTTAAGCAATAGTCCAGTGTCAGCAACATGAGTTAAAGTCACATCATCATCTGCACCAAACTTTAACACTGCGGCGTCATGTTGTAGTTCCAAATCTGCTTGAAGAGTAACATCACCACTAACATCTAAAGTTCCATTTAAATCAACTGCTGTAGCATTTAATTCAATTTCATCAGTGGCATTAATATCTAGAACCGTAGCACTAGGTGCATTGATAAACTGTGATGCATCATTAAACTGAAGTGCCATAGTACTATTAAGTAAAAGACCAGTATCAGCAACGTGTGTCAACGTAACATCTTGATCATTACCAAACTGAACTGTAGAACCATCTGCAAGAAAAATATCAGAAAACTCTTTCGTTGCACTACCAATGGTCGCACCATCAGCTGATGCTGGTAAAATACTTGTGGTTATCTGTGGACTTGTTAGTGATTTATTTGTAAGGGTCTGAGTTGCAGTATTAAGTGTTACCGTATCAGAAGTTAAAGAACTACCGTCACCAACTAGAGTATAAATCTCAGTGAAGTTAGCATTTATTTTTGCACCTGTTGCTCTTAAAGAATCACCTGTACCATCATTCGCTGATCCGCCGAGTCCTATTACTGATTTTGACATAGATTTCTTCCTTTATTCTATTTATATCTTTTATATATCAAAAGTTTCGCCACCATCAAAAGTTAAACTATTAGATGCAAAAGTTAAATCTGTTGAGAATGGTGGATTTAATACAGATTGGATATACAAATCAGTTTCAGTTCCATCCTCAAGAATGATTTGATCATTCTCATCTGCCGCAGTATTGAACACTATGAAATCATAATCGTCTTCAGCAGTTAATTTACCAGTTTGATTAACAAATATATCGGATGGTGTATTGAACGGATCAAGTATGGTGTTACCAGATACACCAAATGGAGGCATACCAGTGTTTAATGAATCTTCTAGTGCAATAAACGTCCTTTCAAGTTGTATTTTTTGACCAACACCAAATCCAGTAGAGTCTTCCAACAGAAGATCATCACCAAATGTTGTTGCAACAGTTGTTCCATCTTCCAGTTTAAATGTTCCAATCTCTTGGCCCTCAAGTATGATGGTGTCATCAATAAGACCATCATTCTCATTTGGAAAGAATACCAAAGAATCTCTACTAAAGTTATTACTAGAATATCCTAGAGATGTGTAAGTGGTGCTAGTTACACTCTGATTTAGATTAAAATCTACCGCGGCTTCTAATAAAATATGATCGCCTAAATCTGTTCCGTCACCAGCAGTTTGAGTAAGTAACAAACGACTACCTCTTTGAGCACTTCCAACTTCCAGTTCAATACCATCGCCTGTAATACCCTCAACAGTTTTTGTTGCAAGGAATTCAAGACCATTGGGTGTTGCAACATTAACGCTTGCAGTTACCTTGGTTGTAATATTCTGTCGTAAGAATACATCTACATTTAAGTCAGCATTTCCATCATAAACAAAAGCTTCACCTTCTGTTTCATCCAGAAGATTATCAACCACACTTGTGTCTTCTCCAAGTATGAAAGAGATACCATCACGCAAATCATCTTCAGTCCCTAAAGATTCACCCTCTTCGGTTAGAATATTTGAGCCAGCATCGTCCTGAGATTGTTGAAGGTGACCATCTTCCGTTCCATCAAGAACAAGATTATTTGATATTACCTCTGCACGTTCTGAAACAATACGATCTAAATCTTCTGTGAGCAATATACCAAACTCACCAGCGTCAGTTCCATATTCAACAACAATTGATTCAAAGTCTGGGTATGCAAACAATTCATCTTCATATCGCAATAAGAAGGTATCTGTAATTATGCCGATACCAAACAACCCTATGCCATCCATAGTGATGATATCAGAGTCCATGTTATCAACATTGCTGTCCATTCTTGGAGCACCAGTATCTACAACAGAGTTATTTTGTTCAAGAATAAATTTATCACCGTCGCGCTGAATGATAGAAGTCTCTAGTAGAATCTCATCATCTTCTTCAATCTGAATACCAAGTCGGCGTTGAATAGTTTCATCAAACAGAGTTGTAAACGTAGATGCAAGGATAGCACTATAGGTGTTAATATCGTAATCATTTCTGTCAAGACTAGCGCCCGTTGTTGTTATGGCCATAGACACAGAACTTGTCTGAATAACTTTAGAGAATACATTAAATCCAGCTGGATGAACTGCTTTCTTCAATTCATTTAGATACGAATTACCACTGGCATTTGTTTGTATCTCATAAGAAAACTGTTGATAATAAAAAGAGTCTTGAATTCTGACAAGTTCTTCACCTATCAGACTTTCAATACCACTAAAGGAACCTGTCTTCTCAATAGTTGTTCCTAACTCAAAAGATGCTTTAGCAACATCAACATCAATTATTGTTGCAGACGCAGTTGCGGTAGATATTGTAGTTGAAGTGCTTAGATAATCTGCTCCGGCATCCTCAAACAATATCTTTTCTGTCTCATGAAATCCTGAAGAGTTTGTTCCATCCAACACCAGATTAACAAATGGTTCAACTTCTTGTAATAGTTCATTGTTAACATCAACCCCAGACCCAGTTCCAACTTCCATGACAATAAGATTACTAGGATCATCTGTTCCATTTGCGTCTGTCGCATTGAAGAGAATTTTTTCACCAACATCAACATCGGCCGCACTAGCATCAAGAACCAAATCTTCCTCATAAACCAAGTCTGCATCAAGTACAACAAAGTCCCCAACATTTATTTTAGTTGTATCGGGAGAAGAAGTCTCTTGCACAAATTTAATTTGACGGGTATCGTATTCAAACGGAAGTTCATTCTCTTCATCCTCAGAAACAATATAGTCATAGTCCTCTGTTATTACAACACCGGCATCTCCTGTACCACTTTCTATATCAAAGAAAGACCCCCTAGTTTCGGCAAACTCCATAACTAGTTCGCCAAATCCATCCTCCAGAAGAATGAAATCCGTTCGTGCAGCAATTGCATCTATTAAAATTCTGTCTCCGTCAGCATCAACAAGATTTTCTCCATATACAAGGTCAGCATCAGAAATAAGATTAACATCTACATAAGACTGATCGACTAGAGAATCTTCTAGACGCACACCCTCAGTGGGTGTGTTTCCATTTTGTTCACCCTCTATCGCAATCGTATCTTCAAGAGAAACAGACAGTACTTGAGTTGACTGATCAAATGATCTTACCGTGCCTGTGCCGGGATTAGTTAATACATCACCTGTCGCGAAGGTTCCTGATATATCTTTAATCAGAAAGTTTGCACGAAGTTCAGTTGTGGGTGCTTCACTATAATTAAATCCGGCATTTGTTACATTAACAGATTCTATTCGTCCAATATCTTGAGTTGTTGCAAAGACCTTGGCATTTGCACCATACTGACTTATTACTGTCGCAGTCGGTAACAATGAATAACCTTGACCACCTTTATTCACAGTAACCTTGGTAATGTCACCAGAACCAGACTCTAACATAAACCCTTCATTGTCATAACGATTTGTGTCTACACTTGTTTGGTTAACCGCAAATTCAGATTGCAAACGATCACCAAGAACAGCCTCTGTGTTTATACCATCGGTGTAACTTGCAACATTACCAGACTCACTATATAACTGATCTGCAAGATGATTGAAGTTGCCACCATAAAGAGTATAGGTAGTGCTGACATATGACGCCTGTGCAGCGGCGGTGGATGCAGTAGGTGAATAAAAGGTGATGCCGGGATATTCTAGGAACTCATATTCTCTCACTGCTGTTGGTGTAGTCTCAAATACCAGAGTTTCATTGTCCAGAAGTGTCTGTGCGCTGGACAGTGTAATTGAACTCTGACTTATAACCGATATAACCGTAACAGTTTCATTAATACCAATACTGGTTCCTCTTACAGTCATTCCCGCTATAATAGTACCACCAGCATTTCCGTCCAGCGCCACTGTTGTAGATGCAAAGGTCGCACCATTTACCAACGCCGACGATTTTGTGATAGTAGATTGTGTTGCAGCATAATTTGTTAAATATATTGGATAGTAATAACTTGATGTATTTGAGTATGTCCTATCAATACCAAACACTGCATAGGGTTCCTCACCTACAGTAGTGCCTTCTTCCAACTGAAAGTTAAATAATTCTATAAATTGATTTGTACCATCTTCTTGTAGAATAATATCACTATCTGTTTCATCAACAATGTTACCATGAATAGTAGTAACTCGTGCTTCTGCTTCTTTAACAAAACCAACCTCATTGCCATTGTCTGTGAATACTACAAGGTCGCCTATTTCATAACCAGTACCAGCATCATCAACCAAAACACCAGAAACCGAGCCCGTCTGAATGTCTCCAACAGTTGCAGAAACATCACCACTACCAATCAAAATAGATGCGTCCAAATCAATCGCGTCACCAGATTGATACAGTGTTCCATCATTTGTAATAGATACTGTAGTGTTTATCTGCCTAACAATAAAGTTAAAACGAACATCTTGTACAGAGGACGTTGCATAGATAGTCTCATCAACTTGAAACGATCCTACCACATTTGAAATCTGAACTTCAATATAAGATATACCACCGGCGGCTGTAAAAACTGTAATGTCTTCAACAAGAGCAGTTGCATTCGAGTCCTGTCCTGTAATAGATTGTCCAATAATTTCACTAGGAACAGATGAACCAACTGTCGAACAACGAAGAACTGTTGGTTTGTCCCAATCAGCATCAGAGGTTCTTAACATATATTGGTTGGGGTAGAACACTTCTGCATTCTCATCCAGAAGAATTTTCATAAAGAGTTTTGCACCCTCTCTCGTACCCTTCCGGCGATACAGCTCGCGAATATGTTTTTCTAAATTTCTCTTATCAATCCCCGTAGCAAGATTTGACGGAATACCCTCCATGAAGGATTTACGAAACTCTTCAAGAAAGTCATAGATAGTATTATCGATGTCAGCATAAGCCAACAGTTGTTGAATATTCTGTACGGGATTTGCACGATACTGCGATACTGTTCCAGACGCACCAGAGGTTGCACCAGTTATAGTCTCACCAGTTTCGAACAACTGTTGGGAAGATATAAACAGTCTTGGGTTTTCATTACCAAGGTCTTCTACAAGAACAGTTGCCGTTGCATTGGATGTACCGCCCCTGATTGTCTCACCTTCAGCAAACTTACCTGTTGAACCAGAACCAATTTCTGTAACAACAAGAGTTCCATCTTCACTAAGAAGATTGGTAGATGTCTCAATCTCTAATAGAATGTTGTCGATGTTAACATCAACTCTAAGTTCACCAGCTTCAAGAAACTGATAATAGTGTTTTAGAAATCTAGAAAACTTCGGATGGTCCTCAGCAATGAAGTCGGGTAATTGACCATCAATCTGAGTGCTGAGTTTGTTTTCTAGAGTTGGGGTCCAAGACATGTCAAAAGGAGGCATGATTAATAACTCGACGTTGATGCGATACTAGGGGTTGTAGTAAATGTAGAACTACCACCTCCGCTATTAACTGCAATAGTATCTTGATTACCACTAATTGTTGTGTTAAGTGTATCAATCTCAAGTATCTGATTTCTTTTACCTACAATATCAGTAGACGATGGAATAGCAGTAAATCTAATCGCAGATGATATATTACCGTCTACATTAGATATTGTAGT
>Ga0209602_1002046_pt1 | contig 16944 bp, 19 predicted proteins | sample COGITO_mtgs_1205_3_FD_184810 | JGI IMG/M metagenome (GOLD analysis project Ga0209602, IMG submission 184810) | Pelagic marine microbial communities from North Sea - COGITO_mtgs_120524 (SPAdes) (version 2) | ecosystem: Environmental > Aquatic > Marine > Epipelagic ...
ATTTTCGACCGCTTCTATAGCTGGAGTATAATAGCTCTCTGGATACCCAAGTGCGTCAGCGCTAATATCATAACCGTCTTGCCTCGTATTGAAGTTTGTGGTCCGCTTAGGATCTAATCCGCGTGCACCAATTCCCATTTGCAACCCTCCTGCGTCCGTTTCTTGAATGTTTACTCCAGCCACTTTCGAAAATATCTGTCGACTATTATTGGTGGACTTGTTAACGGACATTTCATCAGGAAGAATAATTTCATTTTTCTTCGCTGCGTACAGTCCATCAACCTCGATGTATTTAAGGTGCGTCATTCCCAAAGAAGACCGATTTTCATTAACTACTTCAATCTCTTTTAGATCATAAGAAATCTTTACTAACTCAACTTTATAAACCGGAAATGGAAGTCCGTCTGATGCATTCACTTCCAATGATTTTGACTGATAACCTTCAGCAAAAACAGTGAGAATATGGCCTCCTTCTTCAATATTTCGAACTTGAATCTTTCCTTTAGTATCAGACAAAAAACTTTGATCCGTATTATCCAAAAACACCTCAACTCCTACTGAAGACTTACTGTGAAGGACAACATTAACATCAAACCCCGACTTCTGGGCGTGCATTAGCGTTGCTGAGCAAATCAAGGAAAATAAGAGCGCAATTATCCTCATATCTGCTCTGATTTTTGAGGAAGAATCCATTGTTTGTGCGACCAACTATCCGTTTGAGAAGCCAAGTCTATGTTCGGATCAATAAAAGGAGCGCTGGCGCGTCCATTGAGTGTTACAAAGACATCCGCCTTGACGGCAGCAGCGTCCATTCCAAGATTTGAATAATGAGCTTTCAAGTATTGGGCATATTGTATCATAAAATCAGGCTGCGTGCTCATCATCTTTTCTTGCACGGGCGTCAGGAATTCACTGTTATCAATAAGAATTTTTCTCCCTTCAGAATCTTCTACTTTAAATTGAGCATACCCCGCTTTCTCCGCTAACATCACTCTCCATCCAAATCGATAACCCTGTTCGTGCCAAAACATATTCCCTGGGTAAAGCAAGTATCGAAAAGGCAGCGCTATTTGCACACAGATGAAAAGAGATACGGCAATAAGAACCGGCTTTGATAAATAAGTGGATTTCCTTGAGTAATCGGAAAGCTTCACCCTGCCTCCAAGGAAAGAATGAATGGTATGATGAAAATCAGCAGAAAAGAAAATCAACGTTGCACCGATCATAATGAATGGAAACATCCCGATTTGAAATAAAAACCATGTCATTAAATGAAACCCTATAACAGCCAAATAACCCAGCCATCTCAAACGACTGCTGAGCAAAACAAAAGGAATCAATAAATCATAGAACATTCCTCCCCAACTAAAGGCAAATGCGGTAAGCTTATATTGAAATAAAGACCCAATCAGCGGAAAATCATCCTGAGCAGGAAGCCATATGGATAGTGGCATCGCTTCAAAAAGCCAATCAGAATTAATCTTTGCTATTCCCGCAAGAAAATAGACCAACCCCAACTGAAACATGATCAAGTAAATTGACAATGCAGGAACTGAGTCACGGAGTTTAATCAATCCAAGGCGCACATCCAATGAATACATTCTGTGAGCAGGCACGAAAATCAATAAAAACGAAATGACACTGACTAAATAGTAATGATTGAGGTAATAGGTCGCGTCTATTAATTCTATTCCTGTAAACAGGATAAAAAAGAGGGTGGCAGATATGCGATAAAAGGCTCCTAAAGCAATTCCTAGGGCAGACAAAGCCATAAGAGCAAAGCTTAAATAATAGCCCCAATCAGGTAGATTGGGCACCCAATAAAAGCCGAAATATTTAAAATGGAAATCAGGAATTATATACTGTTCTTCAATCCACCCATTAAACCAAAAGCGAAGAATACTTGCAAGCATAATAAGTCCAAAAACCACGCGAAACGTTACCAATGGTGCGATGGAAATATGCCTGAAAAGACTAGTATTTATAGCCTGTCTAATCCCCATCGTTATCCTGATAGGTTATCTGCACTCCGAGTTGAGAAGGCATATCTGTTTTCAACAGGACAACAAGATTTTGCAATTCTGTATGCAGCGCTTCTACCGCTGATGGATTATTCTCTATCTCAGATTTTAGCGAGCTATTAAGCGCACTAATTTTAGTTTCACAATTATCAAACCTATTGATAATGGCTTGGCTCAAATTTTCGTTGCCATATTTTGCGTCTAAATTATCGAGGTAATCATCAATCCCTTGACCTTCAGCTCCGATAAATAAATTCTTTATGCCAATTAAGTTGGCCAAAAGCAATTCTTTCGATTTGTCTGAATAAACGGCTTCAACAAGCTCAGGTTGAGCTACTCCAAGAGTTTTAAGCCCTAGTGGAATTGCCACTTTAGCATTTTTCAATAACTCAAAATCAAAATTGAGTTCATTCACCATCAGGCCAAGTGAGCTTCCTACAGAAGTTCCTGAATTTGATGCAAATTCTTGATCGTAACCATCATTCCATTTAGAAATCACCGTGTTGAGTTTCTCTGAGATTAAATCAAGATTTTGTTCGAAGTATAATAGTGCCTTTTCTTGAGTGAATTGCTCTAGACTATCATTTCTAAATAATAAGAAATCCAAAGCCGGAAAGCCTTTCGCATCGCTGTTTTGTGCTGAGAATAGGTCATAAGAACCTGATTCCATATTTGCCTTAAGTTGCGATGTATCCAATGGAAAAGTATTAAGCATCAAACGCAAGCTTTCTTCTGCGGCTGGACCTACCTCAAATGGAGAGCAAGATTGCCACGAAACATAAGCCGCGATAAACGAGGTTCTGACCGCAATAAATTCTTGTTGGTTAGGCGAAGATTTAAACATTTCAAAATCAGCTTCGAGCTGCTGAACATCTGATAGAAGCTTGCTGTAAGATGGCATTATTACATTCTCAGCCATTTCTTTAAGCATGTCTTCACGCGCAAAAGGAGACCCAACTGGCTCTCCTGGGTTATTGTCTTTACAGCCTATCGATGCTTGCATGAAAACAGCTGCTATGATGGCGAAGGGAATGGCTTTAATGGACATTATAATGCGCTTTTAATATTGTCCATTTCATAAATGGTCGAAAGTTGATCGCGAGCTGATTGCAGGTCTTGAGCGCTTACCTCGTAAAAATTAGCGCCAATTTTGGTCAGCACTTCATCCAACTCATTGTTGGAAATGATTTTATCTGGGTTATAGAACAACGATTCAATAAATACATACGCTTCAGATAGAACATGATTTCTGGTGTGATCATCGCCCAAATTGTCCACCGCTTCATTCAAGTGGTGAATGATGGTGGCAACACAGCCCTTTTCCCAATTTTTGCGCACTTCAACAATAGCCGCATCACGCAAATCATATTCCTTATTGTCTATTGCGGCTCTTCCCATTCTAAACGCTTCACTAAGTGATGCATTAGAAGAAAGTAAATCATTTCGTCTGTCACAGTATTTGCCCCAAAACCTCAAACTTTCAGTACTTGCAGGAAAGTCATTTGAAACTCCCAAATAACCATACGCCTCATCCCAATGGTGTTGCATAGCTGTCCCTTGTCCTTCAACAACGGTCTCATTATCAACATTCATTTTATCATTATCGAGATAAACTGCCGTTGCTTGATAATAGAATACAGCACCCATGATGGTTTTCTCAATCATCTCGGACAATTCCACCCCATTTTCATCATATAATCGGATGCTTCCCGAAGTATTCTCAGAAAAACCCGCCACACCATTAACCGCTTCATTCTGGCTGGTACTAATCAATTCGATTTGATCAAAGTACGCTTCCACCTTTTGAACGTGTGGGCCAAAACATTTATCTGATAGCTGCTTCGAAGAAGAAAATGAGAAGTTACCTCCGCCATTTTCATTGGCATTTGAGAACATTTCCATCAATACCTCAGACTCGATTTGATCTTTGGCTTTAATGGCAGTTTCAATATATGAAACCATCTCATCCAATTGATCAAGCCTTGCTATTTGACCGCTATAATCAACATTATCAAAGGAATAAGTAGAGGGAACTGTAAACTTCTTCTCGCGTATTTGAACTTCGTCCTTACAAGAAGAAACCCCCAATAGTAAAGCCATACAAGTCAGCGGAAACAATTTTGATACGAGCATTATTTTTATTTAGACTGATTTTAAATAACAATGCAAACATATCAGCAGGAGCTACTCAAGGCAATACCCTATTTGGGGTATATTCAAAAAAAAGCCCTGACAAAATATGCCAGGGCTTTCAGTATAACTTGAAGTAAATAATTTACTCCACTGTAACGATTTTGCTTGCTACTGATTCATTTACCATATAGTATTTCTTGCCACCAAGAGACTGGTTTGCAATATTAAATGAAGCTATCTGCAAGATCGCGGTGCCCTCTCCAAGCGTACTCATTTCAGCTGAGGAAAAAGTTACACTAGGCGTTGAGCCAGCAACTCTTCTAAGCAAACTAGCATCAGTTCCATAGATCGAATAATACGTTGAATCAGCATTGTTGATTGACCCATCGTGATTCAAAGTGTAACTAGAAGCTCCATCGATAGTAGATGATGTTTCAATAATCTTTTTAGTGCTAGGAAAAGGAAATTGATTAGATAATCCGTTTACAGGAGAGTGTCCATTACCGCCAGCTATACTCCATAAAACCCCGCCTGATGTACTAAATCCCATTGGTGGTATTCCATCTTCAACGTAGGTGTAAGAGTTGTTAGGATTTACATCAAGTGAACCGCTCAGGCCTCCTGACTGTGTGAAAGAGACATCCCCAACGCTCACGAAATCAGTTCCTCCATCTACAAACCACGCTACTCCTACACCTGTTCTTAATGTAGTTTCAAAACCAGATGTTTCAGTTACTGTCACTGTATTTATAGCATAAACGGCTCCGTCTGCATCCCCAAATGAAAGCTCTGGACTTTCTGCTGCGGGAGCTGGAGATTCAACTATTACACTTTGCGTTTCTGAATCAGATCCCTCATCATTCTCAACACTTAATTCAACTGAATATGTCCCAGCCGCACTGTAGGTGTGTGAAGGGTTTTCTTGAGTGCTTGTGCCACCATCTCCGAAGTCCCATGCATAAGTATCCGCATCCGTACTTGAAGATGAAAAAGTAACGGTGAGTTCATCTGCCGAATAAGTAAATCCAGCAACTGGCTCCTCAGCCTTATTACAATTTGATAAAAAAGCCACCGAAAGGACAGCAGCAATAGTAAAAGTGAATAGTTTTAAAGGTCTCATAATGTAATGTTTAGTTTGATATATTGCGAATATAAGAACTCCAACACCACAATTCATACGTTATGAAATATGTAGTAATTATTCATTCGGTTTAATGATCCCCATCTTGTGTCCCATTTCTAAAGCAAATTCTTTCATTTCAGCCGAAACCTTTGAATCACCTGTGGCACGTGCATATGTATCGCTCATGCTCAACATCATTTGATGAAAGAAGATTTGCATGTCATCAACCATCATGTCCTTGGTCCATAAATCAATGCGTAATGTGTTTTTCTCCTTCTTATCCCATATGGTTAAAAATGCTGCGTCACAAATTCCCTTTTCTTCAGAGTCGCTTGCCACCCATTCGATGTATTCTGGAATTTGATTTTCGTCCATTTTTATCTTAAACGTAATCTCTGATGTTTGTTCTGACATTTCTACGGCTTGTATTTACTATTATTTAATATGTGTTGAGCATCATTCTCCTTCAATAATGCAGCTAAGTCTATGGTCTCTTGCTTATCCATGTAAGCCCTTACAATTTGCCACCCGATATAATAACCCATTCGAGAAGGTGATTCTTTGGCCAAGTCTACCGTGAAGGGCCCGTCATTGGTGAATTTGGCGATTTGAGTGGGTAAGGTGGAGAATAGTAATTCATTATCAATAAAATATGCCCATACATATTCTTCATGTTCTTGTGCCCATCCCATCTGCTCTTCTGTGTATGCGATTTTCAATGAATCTTCCATGAATGGAAATAAGGCATCCAAACAATACAAAATCTTCCCCTGATTGATAATGATTTCGAGCAAAGTCCCGTTTGGATTATCTTCAATAAACTCAGACTCTATCCAACCTTTGATGACTGTAGGCGAAATATGTTTTGAAGTCATCCTATTTCTCAGGTAAACAGGCATTTGCAAATAATCATAATACACGCTTTTAGTGCCCAGAAACATCTCCAATGCGATTCCAACACCATTTTCCGTCAAAATTGCTGGAGTATTAAAGCCTCCTATCACGGAAATATGCTGTGGTATTGATTTACTTGGAAAATAGTGCTGATAGTAACTCCATGCCGATGTTAGCTCGTGGCGCAAATCATTGAGGTCGGGGTAAGTCTTTAACACTTGAGTTTGAACTTCCAAAATACTAGGATCCGAAACGAAACGACCAATCTGTACATCAATGTTTGAGTCTGCGACACTTCCCAGCTGCAAGACATTCTCAACGTATCGCTGATAGACTTCACCATATGCCTCGATGTTAGAATCATTCAACTTTTTGAAGTTCTCACTTGAAACCTCAAACCAACTTCTGTCAATTCTTTCTATCAAAACCCACTCAACCTGCTCTGGGTCAACTTGTTGCAAACGATTCACCTCCTGACAAGATGGGGCCGAGAAAGCAATCGTTATTAAACAAAGAAATGTTTGAAGAGCAGAGCCTTTCAATCTTCTTATCATTAGTGAGATCGTAATTTTGCAACAAATGTAATTGGGCTTATGGGAATCATACTAAGAATAACACTCAGTCTTTTCTTGAGTTTACTTTTTTCTCAAAATGTTTTTTCTCAAGAAAGCGACATGGATGACAGAAAAGTTAGATTTGGACTATTAGCGTCCCCGAATTTAGGTTGGATGACGCCAAATATTTCAGATTTTGACAAATCTGGACTGCAATCACGGCTAGGATTTGGATATGGGCTCATGCTAGATTACAAATTCAGCAACAGCCCTAACTATTTGCTGTCCACCGGAATAAACCTTGCAACCAACGGTGGTGGGTTGATTGAAGCTATAGATTCTAATTATGTTGGCCTAAATGACACTTTGCCGCCAACATACTTTACTGGAACCTTGAATAGAACCTATCGCTTTCAGTATGTGAATATTCCGATTCTTCTAAAAATGCGAACCAATGAGATTGGCTACATGACCTATTTTGGCGCTATTGGATTTGATTTAGGAATACGAACAAGAGCATTTGCCAATGATGCTTTTGATTGGGAGCCAGGCGTTATTCCTGGACCTTCAGACGAAAAAGACGTCAACATTCAAGATCGAATCAATCTGTTTCGACTCGGAATAAACTTAACCTTAGGTGGCGAGTTTAACCTCAGCGGAAACACGAATGCCTACTTTGGTATTGGCTGGCATAATACTTTCACCAATATTTTCAGAAAAACTGCGGCAAATAAAATTTTAATTGCTGACTCTGATGGAAATCCAACGATAAATGAGGCTACTAAACGCGCGATTGTGGGTGAATACAAATCTGCCGTGAGCAACTACATTTCAATTGATTTGGGAATTTATTTTTAGATGAACGCACTAGCAGTATCAAATCATATTTCAGATTGGCTTTATAGCTATAACCAATCCGCCAAAACAAAAGGATTCGTAATTGGTGTTTCTGGAGGCATCGATTCGGCTGTGACATCAACTCTCGCGGCAAGAACGGGACTTCCTGTATTATGTCTTGAAATGCCCATTCATCAATCAATTGATCAAGTGAGTCGAGCTATGGATCACATAGAGTGGTTGAAATTGAACCACGACAATGTGCAAATGGAAAGTGTTGATCTTACCAAAAACTTCGATGCGTTTATTGCTTCACTTCCCGCCACAAATTTGGAGGCTAGAGATATGGCCTTGGTAAATGCTCGAGCCAGATTAAGAATGACGACTTTATACTATTTCGCTGCATTGAATGGAATGTTGGTCGCAGGAACAGGAAATAAAATTGAAGATTTCGGGATTGGTTTCTTTACTAAATATGGTGACGGTGGCGTTGATCTCAGCCCAATAGCCGACTTGAAAAAAACGGAAGTTTATGCCATTGGCAAAGAACTCGGTGTAAGCGCATCAATCATGAAAGCTCCTCCTACGGATGGTTTATGGGGGGATGACCGAACAGACGAAGATCAGATTGGCGCAAGCTATGCTGAATTAGAATGGGCAATGGATTTTAACGGTGATCAAGAAACACTGGACGATCGTCAAAAGGTCGTGTTAAACATCTATAACAATTTGCATCGCGCTAATAATCACAAAATGGAGCCTGTACCCGTTTGCAAGATTCCTTCAGAATTAAAGTAGTTGTTTTAGATTCCTGTTACACTTTCCAAGTCGAAGAACCTCGAATCAATTTATCAAGATCTCCTTTTCCCTTCAAGCTAATTGCCCGATCAATTTGTTCATTCATTGCCTCTTCATATCGAAAGCGGTCTTCTTGATAGAAAACCCCAAACGGACGAGGCATAGCCCCTTCTGATCCAGGTTCATCGAACATCTTCGATAAGAAATAAGCTTTTGTTTCATCTTTAGAATCATGAATCCATAAGTCGTCCTTACTGACGTCACTCAAAGAAACTATCACCGGCTTCATCCCCTCAAATCGAATTCCTTTATCAGAGTCAGCACCAAAAATCAATGGTTGACCTTCTTCAAGCAAAATCACATTATCAGCTTTCGTTCCTTTATCCGTAAACACCTCAAAAGCACCATCGTTGAAGACGTTGCAATTCTGATATATCTCAATAAACGAAGTACCCTTGTGTGAATCTGCAGCCTTTAAAATTTCACGCATGTGTTTTGGATCGCGATCCATAGATCGAGCTACAAATGTTGCACTGGCTCCCAGTACCAATGCGGCTGGATTAAAAGGATGATCCAAAGATCCCATCGGACTCGACTTTGTTGTTTGCCCTTTTGGTGATGTTGGTGAATACTGTCCTTTGGTCAATCCATAAATCTCATTGTTAAACATGAGAATATTGACATCAAAGTTTCTTCTTAAGAGGTGAATCAAGTGATTTCCACCGATTGATAATGAGTCCCCATCACCCGTAATAATCCAAACACTTAAATCAGGTCTTGAAGCTTTTAATCCACTAGCCAAGGCAGTTGCCCGGCCATGAATGGAGTGAATACCATACGTATCCATATAATATGGAAATCTCGATGAACAGCCTATTCCGCTTACAAAAACGGTGTCTTCCTTTGAAATATTAGCTTCAGCTAGAGTGGATTGGAGTTGCTTTAAAATAGAGTAATCTCCACAGCCAGGGCACCATCTAACATCTTGGTCAGTCGCTAAGTCCTTAGCCGTAAGATTTACTTGTATATCGTTGGTCTTGGTCATGTTTTCTTTCTTTAGCTCAAAAGCTCAAGCAATTTCTCTTTTATTTCACGGGATGTAAACGGCAAGCCTTTGATTTTATTAAACGGAATTGCCCTTAAGTCATACTTCGCGTTGATCAAATTGATCAATTGGCCATTGTTGATCTCAGGAATCAAAACCTTATCAAAGTTCTTCATTACGTCAAACAAATTCTTTGGAAAAGGATTTAGGTACTTTATGTGCGCTTGACTCACTTTATGTCCTTCGTTAATCAATTCTCTAACCGCTGTTCGGGATGCTCCATATGTTGATCCCCATCCAATTACAAGTATGTCACCTTGATCTTCGCCTTGTTCAATTTTCTGCTCGGGGATAAAGTCAGCGATTCTATCAACCTTTTCTTGACGAACCTTCACCATTCTCTCATGATTGGCTGGGTCATAGCTCACATTTCCCGATTTAAAGTCTTTTTCAAGACCACCAACACGATGTTGTAAGTCTTTCATTCCAGGAGTAGCCCATTCGCGCACTAAGCGCTCATCTCTTGCGTATGGATAAAATGCCCCGTCTTCCAATGACTTTTCAGCATCTGCAAAATTTGGTTTGATCTCCTTAATATCTTCGGCAGCCGGGAATTTCCAAGGCTCAGAACCATTGGCAATGAATCCATCACTTAAATACATCACCGGCACCATATGCTCTATTGAAATTCGAGTAGCTTCAATTATTGTATGAAAACAATCTGACGGAGAATGAGGAGCAATCACAACTAAAGGTGCTTCACCATTTCTCCCGTTGATAGCCTGCATTAAGTCTGATTGTTCAGTTTTGGTGGGAAGACCAGTGGATGGCCCTCCTCGTTGAACATTTATAATCACTAAAGGAATTTCGAGCATTACGGCCAATCCTATCGCTTCTCCTTTTAATGCTATACCGGGGCCGCTAGAAGCTGTAACGCCTATTGCGCCACCATAACTGGCGCCAATGGAAGCACAAACTGCCGCAATTTCATCTTCAGCTTGAAATGTTTTAACTCCGTAATTTTTATGCCGCGCCAATTCATGTAATATGTCTGATGCGGGCGTAATTGGATATGAACCATAAAACAAATCGAGGTTTGCCTTTTTAGCAGCAACGATTAATCCAATTGCTGTGGCTTGGTTGCCCATGATACTCCGGTATTCGCCTTTTGGCAAATGAGCAGACTCCACTTCAAATCTAGTCGTGAACGTTTCATTGGTATCACCGAAAAAATAACCCGACTTCAGTACTTTAATGTTAGCATCTCTTATATCAGGCTTCTTGGCAAATTTTTCCTTGATGAAGGTTTCTGTGTTTTCTAAGGTTCTGTTGTACATCCAGAATAAAAACCCTAGCACATACATATTCTTACATCGATCTACTTCCTTCGTTCCCAATCCACTATCAACTAGCGCTTCACGCGTCATTTTAGAAACATCTAGCTCAATAACCCTAAACTTATCTAAGGACTTATCAAGAAGTGGACTTTGCTCATTATCATACTTAGCCAACCGCAAGTTCTTTTTATCAAACCCCGCAGTATTTGCAATGATCGTTCCGCCAATTTTCAGTTGATGCAAGTTAGCCTTGAGTGCTGCCGCATTCATTGCCACTAGCACCTCAACATCATCTCCAGGAGTAAAAATATCAACGCTAGCAAAGTGCAACTTAAAACCAGAAACCCCAGCTACTGTGCCTAGAGGTGCTCGGATTTCCGCTGGAAAATCAGGGAATGTACTTATGTCATTCCCATAGAGTGCCGATGTATTTGTAAAAAGACTTCCCGTCAATTGCATCCCATCTCCAGAATCACCTGCGAATAGGATTATGACGTCTTCTTTCTTCTCTGTAACTTTAGTCATTCGATTATTTTTCAATGCTCACAGCAAACCTTCTAATTACCTGATGCGGGTAACACTCATCAAACTGTTAAACTTGGCGTCAAAAATAGCTGTTATTTACAGCTTTTACATGCGCCAGTACTTGTCTTTTTAAGAATCACGTTTGAGTGATAATTAAGTTCTTGAATAACAGAATTTACCTCGCATCCATCGCGCTTTTGGCAGTCATATCCTTTTCTTGAAGAAGAAAAATTTGAACGCCCAATTGTAGAAAACGAAATATTAACTCCTTTTCCCACTACGAAACTAACAATCAACCAAATTGTTCCAGACACTTTAAGAGAAACTGCTGATAATGGTTTTGTCTCATTGGTATACCGAAACCCGCTTTACTCGGCAGCTCTGAGTTCGTTTCAAGAACTTGAAACGCGAGAGTTTAACCAAACAGCAAAACTCAAAAGTCTTACCCTTTCCCCTAGGTCTGCCATTCGTTCAGTATCCTTAGGTCAAGTTGCTGAAGAAGAAGGAGGGATCATAGGTCAATTAATAATCAACTCTAATGGTAGTAATTCTCCGATACCCCCCATTTCCAATCTAGCTTTTGGCCCCTTGACGGTTGATGGAACTGCATTTTTCGAAACGGTGACCCTTGACTCAGGCTATATGGACGTCAATATAGAAAATCAGTTACCTGACTCAATCCCACCAACAAGGCTTTTTTCTAATACAAAAAAATTTACCATATGTTACATGTCATTTAATATTTAACGTACCTTTAAGTTATAAAAACAACAAACTATGAAAAAATTTACTCTTTTAGCAGCGAGTCTTTGCGCTGCACTCGTTTCATTCGGCCAATGGTCCGAAAACTTTGATTCTTATACTGTAGGCGACTACATGGGCGTTGTCGGAGCAGGCAGTGGTTGGACCACATGGTCTGGTTCTGGTGCAGGAACCGCAGAAGATGTTCAAGTGTCTGCTGGTCAAGCACAAAGTGGCAACAATTCTATTTACTTCGATGGAGCACCAGGTGGAGGACCACATGATGTTGTTCTAGACTTTGGTGGAGAATATGCTGACGGAACCTTCCATTTAGATATGGCCATCTACGCTGATAGTGGTTTCTACTTTAATTTACAGGGTAACTCTGCAATTGGAACTTCTTTTCCTCTTCAAGTAGCTTTAATAGATGATACGGTTCAAGTTGATGATGGTACTGCTATTTATGCACGAGTTGGATTTCCAAGTGCTAACCAATGGGCTACCATTGATATTGATGTTGATCTTGACAACAATGTATGGTCTATTTCATGGGGCGGAACCGAGATTGCCAATTTTGCAAATGCAAACATCAATCAAGTTGCAGGTATGGACATATACCCTTTAGATGGTAACCATGATTTTTACATTGATGATGTAAACTGGGACTATACTCCAGCTCAAACATCTCAAATGGTTACTTTCAAGGTGGATATGAACTACTACACAGCAGCTGCATTTACTACTCCTGAAGTGAATGGTACTTTCAACGGATGGTGTGGATCATGTAATGTACTTGCTGATGGTGATGGCGATGGTATCTGGGAAGGAACTTATGAAGTTCTTGGAGATTCTATCGAATACAAATTTTCTTATGATAACTGGACGGGCGAAGAAAGCCTAACTTCAGGTTCTGCTTGTACTAAGACTACTGGCGAATTCACTAACAGATTCTTAATGCTAGACGGAACTGATCTTGAGCTAGACGTTGTATGTTGGGAGCAATGCATCGAATGTGCTGAACCAGCAGGTGTGAACTCTCTTAAGGGTGCAGCTGGAGTTTCGGTTTATCCAAACCCTGCCACTGACCTACTTACAATTGAATTTGGTGAAGAAGCTTCAGAAATGACTATTGCTATTGTTGATGTAATGGGAAGAACTGTTATGCCAACTATGAATCAATTCAGTGGAAATAGAACTGAAATTAGCGTGAATGAGCTTCCTCAAGGTGCTTATTTCATCACTGGAACAAGTGAAGGATACAGCTTCAAGAAGTCAATCATGATTACTAAGTAAGAGTTAACTTAACTAAACATAAAAAGGGCGCCCAATTGGGCGCCCTTTTTTTTGCCAAAAAATGTTGGTTAAATAATACGTCCTTCAATATTCGAAAGCTCAATAATGAGCTATATTCGATCAAACTTAACTTACCAAATATGAAAAAGCCTCTTCTTTTGGCAGCTAGTCTGCTAGTTGCCGCAACTTCTATTAGCCAAACAAATTGGGTAGATGATTTTGAATCTTACTCCGCTGGAGACTTCATTGGTGCTTTCGGAACAGGAAACTATTGGAGCACTTGGTCCGGAGCCGCAAATGGAGCCGAAGACGCCCAAGTTTCAAATGCTGAATCTGTGAGCGGAGCTAAAATTCTCTTTATTTTGATTGTCAAGCAGGCGGGGGGCCACAAGACATCGTGCTAACATTTCCATTTCCATAGATTAAGGTTTTTGATTTTTAGATTCTTGGTCATCAAATAGGATGAGCACTGAAGGCGAATAGTCATCATCATATTGATTGGTTTTAATCGCCCAAATAAATGCTCCCAGAAATCCTAAGGCAATAATTAGGCTGACTACTATATGTAATATCATGACACTCATCTGATGTAGGTTTTTTGTTGGAGACAAAGGTGCGTCCCCGCCAATATTCGTTTAATGACCTCGGTCTGATGAAAAGCTGATATTTATCAGCCTGTTTTAATCACTGGTAGCATCATAGTCTCGATTTAATTGACCCTCAATTAGAATCCGCTGCTGCCTTTTTTCATCTTTGTCGGCAAGTTCAATTCTATGACTCAACATAAGTTTTCTCTAACAGAAGGTTACGACCACATTCAACTGGATCATCTTTTAAAAATATTAGGCATTGTTTCTTCGGGAGGTGAAGCGCATCAAGTAATAGAAGAAGGCTTAGTTAAGGTCAATAGTGACGTTGAGCTAAGAAAACGCAAGAAGCTTCGACCAGGAGACACTATTCAATTTGAAACCAATACTGTAACCATAGAATGATGAACGGACAGCAACGTGCAGATATTTCAGTAGGCAGTGAGGTTCAAATAGTGCTTAAAAAAGATCAACGATCAAGCGAGTTAACGCATGGTTTTGTTCAAGACATTTTGACTAAATCTCCATCCCACTCTCATGGAATTAAGGTGCGATTGGAAGACGGTCAAGTGGGCCGTGTGAAAGAAATTATAATTGAATAATCTGCACTTGGCATGGTAATAATTACCTTTCTGCCATGGCACTAAAATTCAAACACAAACTTGATTCTGAGGTAACCATTTCAGAACTCATGAGCCCGTCTCATTCAAACTTTAGTGGAAAAATTCATGGAGGATATATCCTGTCGATGATGGATTCAGTTGCCTTTGCATGTGCATCAAAACATTCTGGGAATTACTGCGTGACCGCTTCTGTGAACACGGTAGACTTTTTGGCTCCTATTGAAGTAGGAGAACTCGTTTCAATGAAGTCAATGGTAAATTATGTAGGCAACAGCTCAATGGTTGTTGGCATTCGTGTGGAAGCTGAAAACATTAAAACCGGAGCTGTTAAACACTGCAATTCCAGCTATTTCACAATGGTAGCAATGGATGACGATGGGAATAATGCTGAAATTCCAGGATTGATCATGGAAACAGCTGAAGATGTCCGTAGATTTTTACGTAGCATAGAGCGAATGCGCGTTAAAAAGCAGCGATCAACCGAATACGGGCATGAAGGGTTCGATCTCAAGAAGCACCTGCACAAGCTTGATAAATACAAGGTGCAAGTTGAACTTTAGCAGTATAAGTGCTATTTGATATAAAAACCTAAATTAGCTTCGAACTAACTCCTACACTATGAAACACGTTACCCCTATTCTATTACTCATTATTTCTTCATTGGCTGTAAATGCTCAAACGCAAATCAGATTCTACACCACCATGGGAGAATTTACAGTTGAAATGTCTGATTCTCTTACGCCCATCACCTCTGGGAATTTCCTTGATCTGACAGAGCAGGGTTATTATGATGGAATCATTTTTCATCGTGTTATTGATAATTTTATGATTCAGGGAGGTGATCCAACAGGAACTGGCTCTGGCGGTCCTGGATATACAATTGAAGATGAGTTTGACTCAACAGGAACTTTAAGCAATATTCAAAAGACAATCTCTATGGCTAACACAGGCCAACCAAATAGCGGGGGAAGTCAATTTTTCATCAATTTAGTTAACAATACCTACCTTGATTTCGATCAAGCTCCTTTGACATCAAAGCATCCTGTATTTGGAATGGTAATTGAAGGCTTCAATATTGTAGAAGACATAGGGAACGTTTCTGTGAACGCACAAAACCGCCCAATAACGCCTGTTGTAATGGACAGCTTAAGGATTATTATTGAAAACAACGACACAGTCGACTCTCTTCCTCCGACAGAGCCAGAAGGAATTTCATTCTCAGAAAACATATCACTAAAAACGAAAGTGTTTCCTAATCCTGTTGGAGAACAGTCCATTGTTACGATAGAGTCAGGGATAAGCGGTGATGCTATTATCAGCATCGTTGATATAAATGGTAGAGTTGTAAGTCAATTTAACCATTCACTGAGAGTGGGTATGAATCGTATAGCATCACAGTCCATCTCGAGTGAGGCTCTTGGTGCTGGCGTCTACACAATATTAGTGAGCACTCCCAACCATTCATCACGCACTAAATTCGTTACCACAGGACAGTAGTAAACGTTGCATGGAGGAAATAGTGACCTTACATGAGCTCTTAAATGGCTTCTCGAACATCCAAAGGCGTTCATTAATAATTGATAGAGGCGAATTCTTATTAAGACAAGGAGAAGTAGAAAGTCACATCTATTATATCCACTCAGGAGCAATTCATGCTTTTTATGTGTCAGACCATGAAGAGCATACAATACGGTTTGGATATAAAGGTTCTTTGATCACTTCTATTCCTTCATTTTACAATGGACAGCCATCAGAGTTGTTTTTACAAGCCATTAGAAAAACAGAAATTACCGCATATTCAAGGTGATCGTTTTTCAAAGCAATAGAAACCTCTGCAGAATTGCGGTCATTTTATTTAACCTCACTCGAACAGTTGGCTGCTCAGCAAATGGAGCGAGAGCTCGACTTACTCACCTCGTCTCCGCATGAACGCATACAACGTGTATTAAAACGAAGTCCTCAAGTTTTTCAGGAAATTCCTGCTAAATACATAGCATCTTACCTCCGTATGACTCCTGAAACACTCAGCAGAATTCTTAATTCTTGATTTGAATCAAGCTTTATAAAATCAAGGTGCTTGACTTTTGGCCTTATGAAACAAATAGAACTAATTGCAGATTTAAAGGCCAGAACTTCAGAATTAATTAAAGAAGCTGAAGCTTTTAAGCAACTCCCCGCTGAACGTCTTAATCAGAAATCATCATCTACTTCTTGGAGTGTTCTTGAGTGTCTGGAGCACCTCAATTTATACGGAGATTTTTACTTGCCTGAGATTGAGTCTTGCATTATTGACGGAGAAAAAATAAATCAGGATCCTAATTTCAAAAGTGGCTGGTTTGGTGAGAAAACTGTTCAAGATATGCTTCCAAAAAATGATAAAGTGATAAAAATGAGCACATTCAAAGACAAGAATCCCATAAATTCTGATTTAAG
>Ga0209602_1002055_pt1 | contig 16899 bp, 13 predicted proteins | sample COGITO_mtgs_1205_3_FD_184810 | JGI IMG/M metagenome (GOLD analysis project Ga0209602, IMG submission 184810) | Pelagic marine microbial communities from North Sea - COGITO_mtgs_120524 (SPAdes) (version 2) | ecosystem: Environmental > Aquatic > Marine > Epipelagic ...
TCAGGAGGTAGAGAAATGTATGATAAGAAGTTTAGAGAACTTTTAGAAAAAGAGGAGATTAAAGTTTATGGAAAAAAGATTGAGTAAAAAGGATTTAATGGAACTCTATGGAGTAGATAGAGTAACCATAGAAGATTGGAGAAGAAATAGAGGATTGAAGATGATAGAAGTATCAACTCATTCAAAATACATCACAGAAAAGGATTTATTAGAGTGGGAGAATAGTTTGAAAGGGAATTCTTCAGTTAAGAGGTTAAATAATCAAAGTGTATCAGAATGAAGATAGGTGAAGGGTTGATATACTTTCTTTAAATATTTTGATTTGATTAGTATATCAGTATTTACAGGTTGAGGTTTCTTGTAACTGGGGAAATACTTTTTTCCCAAAATCCTCTTCAATTATTGTAGAGGGATTTTATGTCTATAATTTTGTGTTTTAGGAAGGTCTATATCCTTTATTCAATTTAATAGATGTACCTTACAAATGTAGGTACATATTGTCCTCTTTCATCCTTTTCATTTATCCATAAAGAATCATTACCGATTCTGGATGCAATTGTTCGTTTTTTGTTAACCTCACGGATCAAACTCAGGGATTCTAATATCCTTGTGTTTTAACTATAATAACTATCCCATGGAAATACCCCTAATAGGCGTTATTGGTACGTCAATGAAAGAAGATGAAAGACGAGTACCTATTCATCCAGAACATTTGGATCGTATACCTTCCAATATTCTAGAAAAACTCATCTTTGAAAAAGGATATGGTTTACCCTTCAATATATCTGATGAGGAATTATCTCAACGAACGGGTGGGGTCTCTTCTAGAACCTCTCTATTATCAGATATTGGGATTGTAATTATCACTAAACCAGTAGTATCCGATTTAAAAACATTGAAGAAAGGAGGTGTTTTATGGGGCTATACACATTGTGTTCAACAAGAAAAAATGACACAAGTAGCTATTGATAGAAAGTTAACTCTTATTGCTTTTGAAGATATGTTTGTGTGGAAATCTAATGGTGAAATGGGGAGACATACTTTTTATAAAAACAATGAGATGGCGGGTTATAGTGCCGTTATACATGCACTACAATTGAAAGGGATTGACGGTCATTATGGTAAACAACGAAAGGTGATTATTTTTAGTTTTGGTGCGGTAAGCAGGGGAGCAATCTACGCCTTAAAAGCACATGGATTTCGAGATATTACTATTTGTATACAACGTCCAGATCATGAAGTTCGGGAAGAAATATTGGATGTAGAATACGTTCGTATAGAGAAAGGTTGCTCGAATGAACCACGTTTAAAGATAATTGAGCACGATGGGTCTCAACGTCCATTGATGGATTTGATAAGTACTGCGGAAATAATTATTAATGGAACATATCAAAATACTGATGACCCAATTGATTTTGTGATTGAAGATGAGTTGGATAGTTTAAAAGATGGAAGTTTAATCATTGATGTAAGCTGCGATGAAGGGATGGGATTTTATTTCGCTAAACCCACAACTTTTAAACACCCAATCTTTAAGGTTGGTACAATAGATTATTATGCCGTAGATCATACTCCTAGTTATTTTTGGGAGAGTGCATCTCGCTCGATTTCTGCTGCATTAATTGTATACTTAACCGAGGTATTAGCTGGGAAGAAAAGTTGGGAGAACAATGCTACTATTAATAATGCAATTAATGTTTTGGAAGGAGTAGTGGTCAAGGAAGTAATTCTCCGTTTTCAGCATCGAGAAGAAGAGTACCCTCATTTAATTAACTAAAGACAATTATCTTATTTATTTTAGTAGATGTAATAGTTTATAATATCAGGCAAATCTCATATAGTGATTGTAAAACGGGAATAGCAAATACTGTTATTGATCATGAAAGATTTAATCACCCACCTTTAGATTTTTTGATTACTTTTTATAAAAGTCAAAAGAATGTAGATCAATTGTTAAGATTGAAGAAGTTTATTCAAGAATATCCAATGTTATTTGAGTTGTATGACTACAAAATCAATAAGATTTTAAGTAAAGTATAGCACTATTACTAATTAATAATCTGACAAACCCTTATACTATAAAAAGGAATTGTTTGATCTCTATCCTAGGGTCACAAAATAAATTATTGTGGGAACAAATAAAACAAAACATAAAACATCAAATGATTTTGGAGTTTCTGCCTTAGAGTGCCAGTATGCTAAAAGTATTAAAGGGACTTGAAACGGTAGCCTAATTAATGCATCCTGTCTTGAGATTCCGAATGTGTTTTGTGCTATCTCAGAGGTAAATAAATAAATGTTTGCAGGGAAAACGGCAATCAATAAAGCAAGCAACCCCAAAGCTCCGTATTTTCGAGTTTTCCTTGGAATTAACAAAGCCCCCAAAACAATTTCAAATAGACCTGATATATAAACCATTAATTCGGGATATGGGATATAGGGAGGAACGATAACAAGGAAAAAATCCATGTCGGTAAAATGTTTAATCCCCACCCCTATATACAAAAGGCTCAGGGAATATACCGTTATGTTTTTTAGTGATTCTCTCATCATGTCAAAGATAACTAAATCTATCTGTGTTATGTTAATCTGACAGAATCTGACACTATAAAAAAGGGTTCGAGTCCCAGTTTCTCCCGAACCTTGCTCAAGATTTATGTAACACATATACAGCAGTATGCATCCGTATGTAACACACCCTATGATTAGTCAATAACAAGGCCTAGCTTTAGCTGTTATATATAAAAACCCAACACATGGAATATTTAGATGAGATAATTAATTTGAGAATTAAGCCTTCGGACAAACAGAAATTAACTGCTTTGGCATTGTCAGACAATTTATCTGTTTCGGCTTATTGCAGGTCAAGATTATTAAACGAGTTAGAACAAAGTAATTAATCTAAAATAGTAGAAAGTAGATGGAAACAGTTGCAGCAGTAAAATACGGAGGCAGAAAAAAAGGAACTCCAAATCGATTGACTAAAGAAGTCAGAGCGGTATTGAAAGAATTAGTGTTTGATGAAATTTCTCAGGTGCAGTCTCATTTTGAAAAACTTGACCCTAAGGAAAGGATAGAATTATTGATAAAACTTTTACCTTACGTCTGTCCAAAAATTCAATCAGCTAGTCATAGTCTTAATGAACCAATTGATTTTAATTTTTGAATAATATTATTCAAAGAAACATCTGTATCTACATCAGAACAAAATCGCAAGGATCAAGTGGACTTAACCAGAAGAAGTGTGGGGTCTTAAGAGGCTATGACATCACTTTATTTCCAGATCATGGCAATTACGAGATGTGGAAAAAGAAAGCTTCAGAAATAGGCTCTAATCTTTTTTTTCCAATGAAAGTAAGTTATTGTTGAGGTGATTAGCACAATGTTTAAAAAGAATACTTTTTAGCATAAAAGAAATTTTTAGTCCTGTAAGGGGAGTGATAGCTTTCGTCTTGACACCTCATTTAAGGGTTTGTCTAAGGTAATAAAACAATGATTTAACTATCCTTAATTAAATAATAAGAAGTAGCATGAACTATATTAAGCACTTCCTTTTATCCTCATATAATTAATAGAAACCTAGAAAGTTTTGTGAGGTTTACTCAGTTCGTGCATGGGATAGGTTTTAAAATTACCTTAGGATAGTTTTATTTAATCTAAAAACATTATTTTGGATTAACACTAATGCTATTTTATGAGACATAAAAACACCATAAATCATGAATCTCCCGGCAAATTTCAAGAAACCCGTTTTGAAAAAATTCACAATCTAACCTATTCTTCGGCTACCGAAGCTTCTAAATTAGTTGCCAATGAAATAGCCCAGCTTATTAAAACAACTATGGATCGAAAATTTGTGCTTGGGCTCGCCACCGGATCCTCGCCAATTGATGTATACAAAGAATTGGTTTGGCTTCATCAAAACGAGAATTTAAGTTTTAAAAACGTTGTCACTTTTAATCTAGATGAGTATTATCCAATTTCTCCCAAAGAAGCGCAAAGTTATCATCATTTTATGCGGGTTCATTTATTTGATCATATTGATATTCCTAAAGAACAGATAAATATTCCAGAGGGGGACTTAACTCCAGATGATATTAGAGATTATTGCAAAATGTATGGAAATAAAATTGCATCCTTAGGTGGCTTAGATTATCAACTATTAGGGATTGGAAGAACTGCTCATATTGGGTTTAATGAACCAGGCTCCCATAGAAATTCTGTCACACGATTGGTAACCCTTGATCCGCTGACTTTAAATGATGCTGCAGAAGACTTTAATGGAGTTGAAAAAGTTCCTAAGAAAGCAATTACTATGGGAATTGATACCATAATGAATGCCAAAAGAATTGTTTTACTCGCATGGGGAAGCCACAAAGCAAGTGTTGTTGCTACAACAATAGAAGGGCCAATAAGTGAAGTTGCTCCTGCATCCTTTCTCCAAGAACACCCAAATGTAACTTTTATACTTGACAATGAAGCAAGTTCTGATTTAACTAGAATCAATACTCCATGGTTAGTTTTAGATTGTGAGTGGACAGAGGTTTTAACAAAAAAGGCCGTTTTTTGGTTGTGCAAACGAGTTGGAAAATCAATATTAAAACTTACCCCTAGAGATTATTCTGAGAATGGTTTGTCTGGGTTGATAAACTCCTACGGATCTGTCTATGATTTAAATATTTGGATGTTCAACCAAGTACAAAAAACAATAACCGGTTGGCCAGGTGGAAAACCAAAATATTCAGACGAAAATCGTCCCGAGAGGGCAAAGCCTTCATCCAAAAGAAGTTTGATTTTTAGTCCGCATCCTGTTGATGATATAATTAGTATGGGAGGAACTATTTCAAGATTAATAGAGCAAGGACATCAGGTGCATATAGCCTACCAAACCTCTGGAAGTAGAGAAGTTTCAAATGAACATGCTTTGAGATATATTGAAGTTTACTTACAAATTGACCCCGATCAATTAAATTTTCAAAAATTAAAGAATGAGATTTTAAATACCAAAGAAGGCCATACTGATTCTGTCACCTTAAGAGAATTAAAGGGTTTTATTCGTGTAAGTGAATCACTAGAGTCAGCTAGGCTGCTAAACCTACCTAAAGAAAATGTTCATTATTTAAATCTGCCATTCTATGAAAATGGAATCACAAAAAAAATAATCCCCAATAAGAAGGATCTAGAAGTCATTTCTTCACTCATTCAAAATATCAAGCCTCACCAGATTTTTGCCGCAGGAAATTTAGGTGACCCGCATTCTACTCAACGCCTTTGTTGGGAAATTCTTTTATCCTCCATAAATGAACTTCAGTCAGAATCCTTTATGAAAGATTGCTGGATATGGATGTACAAGGGTGGGTTGGAGAATTGGGATCTACAAGATATCGATATGGCCGTACCAATGAGTCTATCTCAAGTCAACCAGAAAATCTCTTTAATTCACAAACATCAATCCCAGATTGACCAATTGCTTGTGTTGGAAGAAGACAATAATAGTATTTTACTAAGAACCTCTGACCTAAACAGGTCAATCGCAAAAGAATATAATTTTTTAGGCATGTCTGAATACGAGGCAATAGAGACCTTTAAGCGATTTTATTTATAGATTAAGAACTCTACTAATTCAATCAATTTGAATTTTATCCCCCTGCTTTAAAATATAATATCGCTTTTTTAGTGCTGGTGAGAGTTTACTCATCACTTCTCGGTGGTATCCTTTAGCCCAAAAGAAAGTACTTTCGTTGACGACAACTGTAGAGTGATGTTGTGGTAAAATATATTTTGGCTTTAATTCATTAATTAAAGTTAGACTGTTTTTAATGTGCATATTATGTTCAGTAGGAGAAAAGAAAAGCACATCAATATTCTTTTCCATAAGATGATCCTCTAAAAGGAAACTGTCTCCTGGCTGAAGAAATCGTTTTCCTCCCAATTCTAATACATAACCACAATCTTCTAGATTAGCCTTATAAAATATGGCGAAGTTTGAATTTCCATGGATGGCTCTAAGTGGATAAACTTTTACCCCTAAAACTTGAAAAGGTTCTCTAGGCTTAGCAATGATGATCCGCTTTGGTGGAATATTCAATTCTTTTGCAATAGCGATACAGCTCTGAGGAATTACAAAAACACAACTTGATTTTTCAAGCAGAGTTTTAGAAATACTTCTGGCAAAATGATCTTTATGGCCATGGGTAATAAAAGAAATGTCCAATATTTCGGCTAATTCTTCTTCGCTAATTGGCGGAGACTGTTTTCTTTTGTCATAGTTTAGAAGGATATCTGTAGAAATAACCAAGCCGTTAGATTTAATGATCCAACCATTGTGACCTGCCCACCATAGTCCCACTCCATCGGTATGGGATACTATTTGTTGTTTAAGAGACGAATCGTTTTGTCCCCATAAGGAAATAGACCACAAAAAGAGAATAATCAGCCCGTTTCTCTTAAATAAGATACGCTTATTTCTTTTCTTCATTTAACCAATATTCTAACCAAGGTATGCTGTAAAAATGTGTCCAACCAAACACACGTAGACCTTGCAATGGATTCCAATTGGAAATAAATCTCCCACTGGGTTTGGTAAGCACACCATTATCTGGAAGTCTAGAAGCCTTCAACAAGGCATCTCCTAGCGATTTTTGTGTGTCATAACTATATAAGTCCTTTTCAACTGAATCAGATTGAAGCAATTCAGAACGGATTTTGGCTACCGTTAAAAAACTCTCGTCTTTTGTAAGCTCATACCCTACTAACAAACTGTGAATGGTGGAGAGTAAAGACTCATATTCATGATTATAGGGTGGATTATCTCTCACAGCTCTAGCGTGTCTAATAAGCCCTTGTTTAACAGAATTATCTTTAGTTAATTGATAATATTTATATAATCCATGAGATACATATACCTGAGAATAACCATAGCGATCAATAACAAAGCTATCGTATTGATCAGCACCATTTTGTAAATAAAGCATTCGCTCTACACGGTCTTCTATATCTTTTAAGTATTTAGGGTCTTTGGTTGCATCCCAAGCCTCTATGAGATTCCATACAGACAAATACAATCTTCTCCCAGTTAATCCATGATTTCCCCATTGTCTGCGTAAGTAGGAATCTGCCGTTAATCGGGCAATTTCCAGACCTCGATGATACCCTGTTAAATAATAAGAAGCTATCCAGCCTTGATTCCAAACATGTGCGCTGAGCAGGGCAGACCAATGTTGAGAAGCATGTCTTCTTCCAATTCCCAAATAAGGGGATGCCTTTGAAGCAGTGGAAGTAGCATTATCGATTTTCCAAAAATCAATCGCATCATTTGTATCACCATAATATTCAGGGTCTTTGGGCCAATGTACGTTATCTACATCCATGGTGTGTCTACTCATTGCTTCTGCAGCGCGATAGTAAACGGGGTCACCTGTACGCATAAATTGAATCCAATACATAAAATCAATTGCTGGTTCGTTATTTTCCCATCGAATCCATTGGTCTTTAAAGAATATATTTTTTTGATCTCCGTAGTCAAACATTCCATACCAAGGCTCCCAATCTTGATTAAAATTTTGCCAATGAAATTTATAATCTATTGAGCGTTCGTAACCGCTATTTGTATCACTTCTGGGAGAAAATTTTCCATACACCTCGCTGTGTGAATAAACAGATGGGGCAGCACTAGCCACAGGAGGATTCAAGAAATAGGCCATGGTAGCCTTCAACTCATTTCTACCAACACTAACTTTGTGAAAGTGATATACCAGTTCACTGGTCTTAGTAATTCCTTCAGCGAAATTGGCAATCATACCTTGGTCTGGGTTTAAGTCTGAGCGTTCAAAACTCATCGGTGATGCATTTGGCGACCACAAATAAGCGATGGCCTCTTGTTCTAAATCATTGTATAGAATTTCTTTTGGATATTCTTTTAGAAAATTCTTTATTCCAATGCTAATTCCCCATTTGTTATCACTTATGTTTGCCCAACCTTCTCCACGTTGAATTTGTTTTTTTAAAATAGGTCCCACATGGATTTTTGCATTAAAACCTGTAATTCTCTTTTCTGGTGAACTATTGTTCTCTCGGGTAAGTTTTGGCCCTTCTTGAAAAATGGAAACACTGCTTTTACTTTTTAAAGTATCGATAAAAATCTGCTCGATCCCTTCATCACTCCAATTTCCGAGTTTGTAAGCAGTAGTAAATTTTTTATTTGCTGAAAGGTTGTATTTTAAAGTTAAACCCATTGATTGAATCTGATCGTTTGGTATAAGCCAACCCTTATCTTCCGTTTTTTTATTGTCATTAAATGAATTTGAATAGCCTGTGGCGATATTATCATAATTGGAGGAAGATTGATCGTGCATATCAGCCACACCAGTATAAGTCATGGTGTGGAGAACTTTGATATACGATTTACCGGCATAGGCATGAACTCGAATTATGAATGGAGAATTTCTATTATCTTTTCTACCATAAGAATACTCGCCTTCAATCCGAATGATCGAATGGAGTGGACCAGACCCTTTTTCTCTAACCGTTCTGTTTACTATCGCTGAAGATGGATCGATACCTTGAGCATCTAAAAGATCCAAAAAAGATCCTCTACCATTAACAGATGTCGCAATTTCATCTGTTTCGCTGAAACCATCACCATCCACATCAAAAAGCACATTGTCAATAAATCCTCCTTTACCTTTTAAAATATTGAACTGTAATGGTCCAGTATTGACTATAGTCGTTTGTCCTTTACGCTGTGCGTTTTTTATTTTTATAATTGGTCCATCTAAAGGTGCTTTAGATACTCCTTCCCCAAATTCTACTTGATAGTTTTGATCACCGGTTGAAAAGAAAAAAACCCATACCCATTTAATACTATCATCGACAGGAGCCCAAGAAGTAACCTCTGTTGTTTGACAAGGAATTTCTTTACCATTCTTATCCAACAAACGAATATTATCCGGTGAAAACAACTCCCCTTGAGCGAAAGGTATGCCAATTATAATTGGAGCTCCTGCAATATTTTTGCTAATTTTTATGGGTTTGATTTCTGCACCATAAATTAGGTTACTTACTAAAAAACAAAAAGCAAAAACTAAAAAAAAGAGGGAAGTTTTAATTAATTTCATAATATTAGAATTAGTTTATTGATAACATAAAGCTGCTGCTCCTTTTACGGCAATATCTGAGTCCTCAGAAACAACAATTTTTAAATTAGATATAGAATTTTGAAAGGCAAATTTTTCAAGACTTGAATAAATGCCATCCTTAAAAAAAGAATAGGCTTTGCTAACTGAACCACCAAGTATAATCAACTCAGGATCATAAGTATATAAAACTTGGGTGATTAAGTTCCCCAGATGCTTTCCGAAATTAGTATACATTGCAAGGGCAGCCAAGTCACCCGAATTCGCTTTTTCAAATGCCTCTTGGCCAGTAATGAAATGAATATTTTCAAAGAACTGACCGCTGCAATAATATTCAAAGTTTTGTTCTAAATATGGTAGCATGCCAAATTCGCCTGCTCCGGTATTAAAGCCATTGTAAAGTTTATTGTTAATGATTATTCCCCCAGCAATACCTGTTCCTATGGTTAAACCAATAAAAGAATTTGCCTCTTTTCCTGCTCCAAAAAATAACTCACCCAATGAAAAACAATTTGCATCGTTGTTAACATAAACCGGACATCCAAAATGGACTTCAAGTAATTCTTTAAGATATACTTTTTTCCAGGAAGGAATATTTTGAACGTTGTAAACTATCCCCAATTGTTGATCAACTATACTAGGTACGCCAATTCCAATGGCAACAACATCCTGATCAATAACTTGTGTAATCGCATCAATGATGACATTCAATACTTCTTGCTCAGTCCCGTTTTTGGGGATTAGTAAACGGCAAGCCTTTTGAGACGATTTTTTATCTATTTTGGCCACGTGAACTTTCGTCCCCCCTAAATCAATACCGATATAAGCCATATATAATTATTTACTTTTCATCTTTCTCGATGAATACTTAAAGGTTTCATTGGTTATAAGTGGCTTTGACCAGAATCCAATGGATAGAATAAATAAAAGTGTTGAAAAAAGAAAAACCATTCCGATGCGAAGGCCATATAAATCCCCTAATACACCAACAATAAAAGGAATGACAGCGCCCCCTACGATACCGGTAACTAAAATCCCTGAAAAAGAGCCATGTGCTTCAGCAACAGAATTTAGTGCTAAAGAAATAATAATTGACCACATGGTCGCAATAAAAAATCCGATGGTAGGAAAAGCAATCAACGCCTGCGAACTATTTCCAAAGAGTCCAATAAAGAGGGCAACAATAGAAGCAACAGAGGTGACAATTAGTACTTTTCTACTGTCCAAAAATTTAAGTAGCACGAGTCCAAGTAATGTTCCTAGCGTCATCATTCCCCAAAAGTTAGATATTGTTTTTGCTCCTTGAGTTTGAGGGTCTATATCGTGGTAAACCGATAAAAACTGTGAAATCCAATTTGCAATCCCTTGTTCTGTACCAACATAACAAAAAATAGCAAAGAAATAAAGCAATACCATGGGTTGTTTGAGCAACATAAGATGGGTTGCTAAAGCTCCAGCTTTTTCATCTTCTTTGCGTTCTACCATAGGAAATTTAACCATCAATAGGACCAACACCATCAATAAAGAAATAATAGCAAAAATCCAATACAAGGAAATCCATTCAAAATTTGGAATTGTAACCTTCTGAAGAAGCTGCGTTATCCAACTTGAATCTTGAACAGAATCAGACGAATTGATGACTACATATGAATAAACCAACGGACTTAAAAAAGAAGCTAACCCAAAAAACAATTGTCCCAACACAGAATTAAAAGCAAAATCTTTCTCGCCTCCAATTGCCCTAAGTAAGGGATTGATCGCTACTTGTAACATCGCCATACCAGTACCAATAAAAAAAAGAGATACCAAGTAAAAAATATAATGTGCGTTTAAAGCAAATAAAAAAGCACCTAGAGAAGAAATCAAAAAGGCAAAAACCATTACTTTTTTCTCACCATACATTTCAATTAGTATTCCCGAGGGAATGGACATAACTCCATAAGCAACAAAAAAAGCAAATGGAAGGAATGCGGCCATTGTTAGGCTTAGACCAAAACTTTGGATGATATCTGGAACAAGTGGTCCTATAATATTTGTCAAAAAAGAAATAACAAAAAAGATAATCAAGATTAAACCAACAAGTATGGTGCTTTTTTTCATGGGGAAAATTATTTTTTCAGCATTGGGAAAAATGCACGCAAATCCTCATCAGAGGGTTGCATTCCATATTCAGCCACTTCAAAAGATTCAACATATTTCACTTTTTTAGCTGCATCTTTTCCGTACCATTTAACGAGGGCTACTAGCTTTTCTGGAGAAATCGACCCTGATCTATTTTTGGTTCGTTCTGCCAACCAAGCCCGTCTTTCTTTTGGTGAAGTAGGGATTTTCGCTACACTGGCATCTCCCCCATTGGTCCAAGGAAGCCATTCGTACATTTGCGATGTATGTGCATGTAGTCCATCTATTTTTAATTCAATCGTTTCATCAATTGCAACAACAACATCTGCTTGGTGTGGATAGGGTTTTTCAAAGCGATCTTGCATATAAAGAAAAAGTGGATTTTTTGATAAAGGTGGAGTGTCGGGGCAGACATTTGGAACAATTACCATGTAGGATGCATCGACAACTACCTTACCCGCATTTCTGTGATCTGGATGGTAATCATTTGGGCGAAGACCCAAAACGATATCTGCATCCCATTCTCGAATTGCACGTATAACTTGGTGTCTTACAGCTAAAGACGGTAACAATTCTCCATCATGATTATCAAGCGTTTGATAGGCTGCAATTCCTAATGCTTTACCCGCATTTTTAGCTTCTTCGCGACGTCTATTGCCCAATGCTCCTCCCCCTTCAGACTGGTGACCAGCATCTCCACTGGTCAAAGCTAAAAACTTTATGTTATGCCCCATTTTTGCAAACAACGCTGCAGTACCTCCAAATTTACTGTCGCAATCATCTGGATGCGCCCCTATGGCAATAATATTTAATTTTCTCTCTTGTGCATTGACCTTTGAAAAAGTAATAAGGGTGAACAGTACTAGTGCTATATTTTTCATGATTTATTATATTAGTATTAATTAAAAAAGGCATCATATAAAAATGATGCCTTAATAAGTATAGGAATTAATATCCTGAATTCTGGGAGAAATTAGAATTCAAGTCTATTTCTCTCTGAGGAATTGCATATAAAAATTTTCCATTGATATTTTTGCCTTGGGCAGTCATCACTGATTCTGCTTTATTCATTCGAAGTAAATCTGGCCATCTGTGGTTTTCAAAAGCTAGCTCAACTCTTCTTTCATGAAGAAGCTTATCTACAAAAGTTCCTGGAGTAGTTGCGTCTATAGGAGCCAAACCTGCTCTATTTCTAACTTGGTTTATGAATCCATAGGCCTCATCACTTTCTCCAATGGCTTCTGCAAGCATTAGTAAAACATCTGCATATCTAAATACTGGCCAATTATTTGGAGCGTCATCATCATTATAAGAGTTTGTTGTTCCAAACTTGATCGTATAACCAGTATTTACTCCGTTAACCACCCCATCAATAGATGCGGCAAAACGTAAGTCTCCAGTTTCATAAGCATCTATTAAATCTTGCTCTGGTATATTCCGGTGACCTGAAGTAACAGCCTGAGACAGGATACCGTGAAATTGATTCGTAAATTGATTCCCTTGATTACTCAAACCGCCTTGAAAATCAACCTCAAAAATAGACTCGCTATTGTATTCATTTTCAACTCCCCACAGAAGACTATAATCATTTACTAACGTATATCCGTATGTTAATACACGACGTAAAGCTGTCTCTGCATTTGATGCTTCTCCTTTGGTTAAATAAACTTTAGCCAATAAAGTAGCAGCTGCTCCTTTTGTTGCTCTTCCATTTGTTGCCGAAGCTTTGGCAGGAAGACCTGCTTCTGCATCAATCAAATCAGTAACAATTTGGTTATATACTTCAGCGGCCGTAACTTGTCTGTGCTCGTTTCCCTCTGCCACTGATGTTGTTTCGTTTATTATCAAAGGAATATTTCCAAAAAGTACTGCCAAATTATAGTAATAAAAGGATCTTAAAAATAAAGCTTCTCCCTTAAGACGAGACTTTAAAGACGCGTCCATATCTATATTTTCAATACGATTTAAAACAATGTTAGCTCTTGAAATACCTAAATAGGAACTTTCCCATGCATCCTCAGTGATATTACTTGTCGATATGTCGTTAAATCTATCAAAAACGGTTACCTCTTCTGCTAAACCAGTACCATCCCAAAAGGTATTATCTGATCGAAGCTCTTGAAGAATCCAATAACTTTGATTGAATGCTCCATTCGATTTTAAGGTGCCGTAAATTGCATTTACAGCGACTTCCATGTCACTTGCTGTTTTGTAGAAATTATCTGCATTTCTCTCAGATATTGGCGCTAATTCAGTGAATTCTTTCGAACAAGAGACAAAAATGAGTAAAACGAGTATGAATATGTTATGTTGTTTTTTCATGTCTTTATAATTTAAAATTTAGCATTGATTCCAAAAGTAATAACACTCGATAAAGGATATGCTCCATAATCTTCTCCTTGAACGTTGGTATTATCATCTTGGTTGTTAACTTCAGGATTAAACCCTAAGTAATCTGTTTTAGTGAATAAATTTGTGCCAGATAAGTATAGCCTTAGGCGATCCAATTTTCCATTAAAATTACTCTCTGGAAAGGTATATGCTAGCGTAACATTTCTTAGCCTTAAATATGAAGCATCTTCTACTTGATAGTTAGATGGGCGGTTGTTGCTGTTACCAGTCTGTCTGTTTGCTCTTGGAATTAAACCATTTCCAGGCTCTGCTTCTGATCTCCATCGATTAGTCCACTCACTGTATGAATTGTAGTTTGCCTCACCATTACCCATGTGACGTCGGGTTAGGTTCAAGACTTCATTCCCTTCAACTCCCTGCAATAAAAAGCTAAACTCAAAATTGTTGTATTCAAAGCGATTGTTGATTCCATATGTAAAGTCAGGTAAATAATTCCCGATTGTTGTACGGTCAGCAGAATTGATAAAACCATCATTATTGACATCAACCCATTTGAAATCACCAGGTTGGGGTGAAGCAATCTGATCGACTATACCACTATTATCAATTTCAGCCTGATTTTGGTAAATTCCATTGGTCTGATATCCATAATAACTACCGATAGGCTCTCCTACTTTAGTGATGTGCCTGTTCCCGGCGCCACCTCTACTCAAAATAGGGTCTCCAGATGGGCCAAGTTTAGTAACTTCATTTTCTATTGTAGAAAAGTTAAAATCGGTAGTCCAATTCAAGGCTCCAGTTAAATTTCTACTCGTGACACTAATTTCAAATCCTTTGTTTACAACTTCACCAATATTTGTTAATGCATTACTAAACCCTAAAGCTGATGGGATTTGAACTGCTAGTAATAAATCTGTTGTGGTACTTTTAAAGTATTCAAGAGAACCATAGATTCGATCATTTAAAAAGCCAAAATCGAGCCCTATATCAAATGAAGTCGTTTTTTCCCAACTTAAATCTTGATTGCTAATCGTTGAAGGAGCAATTCCATTTGTCAATGACCCATCAAAAGTAGTATTATATGAACTCAGCAAGCCAATCGAAGCATAATTAGGGATTAAAAAGTTTCCTGTTTCACCCCAACTTGCACGCAGTTTTAAATCACTTAACCAGTCAGCGTTAATGTCTTCTGACATTCTATATCCTGCAGATAAGGAGGAAAAGACTCCTGTCTTATTACCTTGACCAAATCTTGAAGATGTATCAGAACGTAATGAAGCGGTTGCTAAAAAGCGATCCTCATAAGAATAATTTACTTTTGCAAGAAGGGATACTAACGACCATTCTTCTTGAACTGCTGAACCAGAGGCAATTTGTCCACCACTTATGGTTTTCACCAAATCATCAGGAAAAGTATCTGCAACCGCAGAGCTAATATCGATTTTTTCCTTTTGAGCAGTATATCCGACTAAGGCATCAATGTTATGACTTCCAATTTCTTTACGGTAATTTAATGTTTGCTCAGCTACCCAACTCAAACTTTCAGAAGAAGCAGTTTGACCAAATGTCTCTCCTGTTGTTGCAGTTCGATATAATAAACTACTAGCTCGATAGAAATTACGCTTATAATTGTTAATATCAACACCAAAATAACTTTTAAAAGTAAGGTTATCCATTAGATCATATTCTGCGAAAATATTCCCAAATGTTCTGTTCTGGTTCAATTGATCATCTACCGCCTCAATGATAGCAAGTGGATTACTTGCAGAAGTGAAAGAAGAACTTTGCCCGTCTGGGGTCAAAATATAACTTTGATTATTCAATTGGTTAATGCTTCCATCTGGATTATATGGATCAATAAAAGGAGCATGTACAATTCCAGAATATACAATTCCAGGTGGTCTAGCAAAATATGGAGACCCTGCTGGAACTTTGTCTGAAACAATATAAGAAGGGGCTAAATTCAAACCGATCCGTGTACGATCGTTAAGGTCAACTTCTAAATTTACACGTAAGCTGTATCGTTTAAAGTTTGACTTTTCTATGATCCCATCCTGATCAAAAAAGTTTCCTGAGATATAATAACTAGAATTATCAGACCCTCCAGAAACAGATAAGTTGTGTGTTTGGACCATGGCAGATCTAAAAACAACATCTTGCCAGTCGACATCAACCCCACTGGGTGAAAGAACATCTTCTGCTAGTCGCCATGAACCGCTAGTTCTAACACTGTTAGGGTCTGATGTATTTGCTCCGGGATTTCTTTGCAAATAAGCATTATTTGTTGCATCTCGGTTATAGTCGATAAGTTCAGCCGAATTCATAAGGTCTAATTTATTGGCGACAGATTGTGACCCAAAGAAAGAGTTATATGAAAAAGAAGGAGCTCCTCCTTTTTTTCCACGCTTAGTCGTAATAATGATTACACCATTAGACCCCCTAGACCCGTATATGGAGGCTGTAGAAGCATCTTTTAATACCTGAATAGATTCAATATCATTAGGATTTAAATTAGCAAGTGGATTTTGAGAAGGAGGACGAAAACTTGATCTTCTTCTAAAATTATCCCCTTGTACCCCTAGGCCAACATTTTTAGAAATGGGGAATCCGTCTATAACATATAGGGGTTCGTTCCCCGCAGAGATAGAACCAACACCGCGGACACGAACAGTAGCTCCTGCTCCTGGTTCTCCAGAGGCCTCAGTAACTTGTACCCCCGCCATTTGTCCTTGTATTGCATTTTCAAAAGTAGCCAGAGGCAAGTCTTCAATTTGTTTCAATGAAATAGATGAAACGGCTCCAGTTATATTTCTCTTGACTTGCCTTCCATATCCCGTAATAACAATTTCGTCCAGGGCTGAAGATGATTCAACTAAAGTTATATTCATACTATCGTCGAAATCAGCAGCACGAATTTCAACTTTATCGAATCCTAAATAAGAAACAATAATTACTGCATCTGAACTCGAAACACTGAGAGTAAATGAACCTTCAAAATCTGAATTTACTCCATTTGATGTTCCCTTCTCAAATACGGATGCTCCTGGAAGTGGAGTACCCATCTCATCTAAAATAACTCCTTTAAGGGTTAACTGAACAGAATCATCTCCCTCTAAACTTTCAAGGGATACTGTTTCAGTAACAGCATATGGACTATTAATCGCATATGCCGATGTAATCGATAAAAATAAACAGACAACCACGCTCAGGACATTCTTGACATAAGAAAACCAGGCACATGAAGTCTTTTTAAATAGAATTAAGGGCTTCTTTTTAATATCCATAATTTACA
>Ga0209602_1002078_pt1 | contig 16824 bp, 20 predicted proteins | sample COGITO_mtgs_1205_3_FD_184810 | JGI IMG/M metagenome (GOLD analysis project Ga0209602, IMG submission 184810) | Pelagic marine microbial communities from North Sea - COGITO_mtgs_120524 (SPAdes) (version 2) | ecosystem: Environmental > Aquatic > Marine > Epipelagic ...
CGATTACGCTTTTAAAACCTATGCACAACGTTGGATGTTCAAACATCCTTCGCCAGAAGATTTCTTCAGAACAATGGAAGATGCTTCTGCTGTAGATTTAGATTGGTTCTGGAGAGGATGGTTTTATTCAACAGATGCTGTTGACATTGGTCTAAAATCAGTTAAACGGTACTATATTTCGCCTAATCCAACACAAGAAGTTAAAGATTTGGTTAGTAGTTACGGGATGACAGTAGACGAACTTCCTCCCATGGTGTTTATGGTAGCAGAAGATTCAGAAGAATCTACAGAAGAGCTGAACAACGCTGAAATTAATTCGGATGTCTTAAAGGATTATCTGGCAGAAAATAGTTCTGATCTTGCTGGCAAAACTTTGCCTAAGTTCTTTTATGAAATCGAATTCGATAAGCCAGGTGGGATTGTGATGCCAATTATTGTTGAGTATGCTTATGCAGACGGCACAAAGGATTTGGTTACATATCCAGTGCAAGTATGGCGTAAGAATGATAAATCTGTAAAGAAAATGATTACTTCGGATAAAGAGATTATTGGTATAACGATTGATCCAAAAGCTGAAACAGCTGATGTTGATTTGTCAAACAATACTTGGCCAAAAGAAGAAGTGAAAACTGACTTCGATCGGTTTAAGGATGCCGTAAAAGGGTAAGAGGAAAAATAATAAAAGCAGCTAAAAACTTTAGCTGCTTTTTTATTGACTGTATATTTGTAAAAAACTAGAAGATGTTCACATTCATCAGCGGTGCAGAAATAGTATTTGTTTTCTTCATTGTGCTTTTAATATTTGGTGCTGACAAAATCCCTTCCATTGCAAGAGGATTGGCAAAGGGTATGACTCAAGTGCGTAATGCAACGAATGAAATTAAATCTGAGATTCAAAAGTCTGCGGATATTGATCCTTCTAAATCCATCACTTCAGAGTTGACCAAAGAAATTGACCAAGTCAAAGAAGATTTCGATAAAATTACGGGATCAATAAAAAGAAAACTTTAGCGGACGCGACTCATGGTTAAGCCATCTCGCAAAGGAAGTAAAACGCTTTCTATTCTCGGATCAGAAGCTAGGAGTCTATTGAACTCTTGAAGCACTTGTGTGTCCTTGTCTTTTGGATCTGCCTGCTTAATCACCTTCCCACTCCACAATACATTGTCTGATAAAATTACTCCACCAGAATTCATTTTAGGTAGTACTAGTTCAAAGTAATTCAGATAGTTTGTCTTGTCTGCATCTAAAAAAACAAGATCATATCCTGGTTTGAGTTCCGGAATGATATCGATTGCATTGCCTAGATGTTGTTTTATTTGCGAACCATAGCCCGATCGATCAAAATATTTTCTTTGAAAATCGAATAACTCTTCATTTTTGTCTACGGTGTCTATAGAGCCACCTTTAATCAAACCCTCAGCCAAACATAAGGTTGCATAGCCGGTGTAAGTTCCAATTTCTAAAACTCTTTTGGGGCTTGTTAATTTCGAAATCATACTTAAAAAACGGCCTTGAAGAGCACCACTCAACATTCTGGGTAAAAGAACTTTTTGGTATGTCTCTCGAGTTAATTCTTTTAAAATATCAGGTTCGTCATGCGAGTTTTTGGTCACATAGTCTAAAAGCTCTTCACTGATAAAATCCATTATTCTTGAGTTTTTGGGCGAGCATACGGGTAGCGTTCAAGTAGTTTCGGTAGGGCATAACCATCGAGTCCGTTTATGGCAACTACACCTCCCTTATCTAGCTGCACCCAACCATCTTCGAGAAGCATTTCATCTTCCATGAAAATGTGTTCGACTTGTCCGACAATCATCAACGTGTCATTTTCTTTGATGTGATATTCATTTACATAGGTACAGCCCAATTGTAGTGGTGCATTTTTAACAAATGGTGCTCCTATGTTTTCTTTATATTCTTCCTCTAAAGCTGTCTGTGAAAATTCAGAAACATCTTCTGGGTATTTTGCTGAGGTGTGGTGAGCATCTTCGATTTGGCTGTAATGAATATTATTAACGGTGAAGAAACCCGTATCCTTCATGTTTTGATGCGTATGCCTTGGAACTGTTGTTGGCCTTAGGATAAAACCGATCAACGGAGGGTTGCTCCCTAAGTGAACTACTGAGTTAAAAACAGCAAGGTTGGTGTTTCCATCTTTAGATTGTGTACCAATCAAATTAGCAGATTTATAACCTGTGCAGCTGTTTATCATATTCAAGCGATAAATTGAGGGCATCGCTCCAATAGCTTCTTTAGAGAAGTGTTTCATCGTTTTTTTTGTAAAGATAACAGAAGGAAAAGTTTTTTTTGATAAAAATCAAGAACCATTCTTTTCATCATCCTCTTTGATAATCTGAGTCAATAACAAAACAACTCCACCAACAAGAAAGGCCATATAGATTAGATGTTTGTATTTTTCTACTCCATTAAATGAGCCATTTAAAACAACAGTATCCACTAGGCTAATAAATGCAAAAAGGAAAATCAGTATAAAAAGTATTCTGTATTTGGAGTAAAATGATTTCATATGAGAATATAGCGGTTTATATTTTATAAATTTTAAGTTAGCTAAAATAATTAAAATCGACCCCTGCTTTTTGTGATTAAAGACTGCATATTATTAGGTTTCCGTCGAGTATTACTTAAATAGATTGTATTTTTATAATTATAGTAAATAATTACTTTATTTTTACTGTATGAAAGTTAAAGCTTTTTATGGGATCATTGGTATTGGATTACTTACTCTGTTGTTTGTTGTAGGTTGCACAAAAAACCCTATTTTCTATTCCCAACCAAATACTATTAGAACAGATGGATGGGAAAATACAGGAAGCGTAAATGCCTCTTTTGTAACTTCAGAACGCTCATTGCCGTCATCAATCAGTACCGGAACTCCAACTTTTAATGTCACTTATATTGCAACAGCATCGAACGTCGATAGTCTATCGTGGCAATTCCCGGGTGGAACTCCAGCTACTTCAACTTTGGTCCAACAAATAGTTCAATACAACGGGTATGGAACTTTTGATGTAGGACTTAAGGCTTTCAATACGGAAGACCGAGATGTACGTTATTACAACGATTATGTTCGTTCATTTTACAAAGATGACTGGTCTTTTTCTCCTGATAGTTGGACTATAACTGGGACAACAGGGATTGATGACTTTGTGCCATATGTCAATTCAAATGGAGAGACGGTGCCTTCTTGGATTTTTGTTCCTCATACTATTAAAAATGTTGCAGAATGCACCAAAACATTTTCAGGCTTCCCTGATAATAAGCTTTCTTTAGAATTTGAGTATAGATTAAAAAAAACAGAAAAACTTTACGTTGCTACTACCTATACCGAAAGCAGCACAACGGCAACGAATGCTTTGGGGGTTTCAGAAACGAATACCTTTACACTAACTAGTTTTGGAAATACAGTTGCTTATGTGGCAGCAGATGCAACGCCAGAACCAACGTTATTTACCTCTCCAGCGGAGTACCCCGGGATAAGGCGTTTGGTTTTGAAATACAATGGAATTGCGCTTTGGGCTGTGTCTAGTATGACCGAAGGTAGGTTTGTGCGCGTGAAGCTATTGTTACCTTCTCTTTCCAATTTCAATTTAAATTTCATCAAAGGTGAGAGTACTGTTAATGATATAGGGGTTATTGAATATCCCTTTGAAACCGAAATCCGAAACCTTAGCCTAAAATTAGAAGAAGACGAATAGCTTTTATTCGATTGATAGAATTTTTCTTGGGTTAAGAATGTGAAGCGGATCAAACGTATTTTTAAGTGTTTTCATCAACTCAATCTCAGCCTCAGATCTGCAAAAAGATAAATATTCTTTTTTGTGTAATCCAATTCCATGCTCAGCAGAAACAGAACCTCCAACTGCTTTTAATGGCTGATAAATGACATCATTAATTGACTTTATGATGGCTGCATTGTTTTCTTTTTTGCCAATAATAAAATGGATATTCCCGTCTGCTACATGACCGAAAGGAAAAACACAGCTTACAAAGGGTAATTTTTCTAGTGCTAGAACTGCGTCATCAACCATTTTTCCGATCAGTGGAATTGGGATACTAATATCGAAGTGTTGATCAAAATTGGCCTGAGCGGCTAATACAGATACGTCTTCTCGAATCTGCCAAATGGAGTGTAATTCTCTTTCTGACTGAGCCATTACGGCATCTTGTATCAATTCTGTTTCTAACGCTTGCCCGATAAGATCTTCTAACCTGCTGTAATCTTCTGCAGGTTTGGTTCCTAGGCTTTCGACAAAAACGTAGTAGGGATATTCTTGACTGAGCGGAGGGATTAAGTGAGAATTATCGCTGGTCATAGCCTTGTATGTACTTTGCCACATGAGTTCAAAACCACTTAACATTCCTGCTAAGTTTTTCTCTAAGAATTTCAACAGCCCAATAACTTGTTCGTAGTTTTCTATACCAACAATAGCTGAAGAGCGACTCGTTGGTGCTTCGGAAAGCCGCAAAATAACCTTGGTTATAATGCCTAGTGTTCCTTCAGAACCAATGAAGAGTTGTTTTAAGTCGTAGCCAGAATTGTCCTTTATTATTTTTTTAAGTGACGAAATGATTGTTCCGTTGGGAAGAACAGCTTCGACTCCAAGAACCATTTGACGAGTCATGCCGTATCGAAATACACGCAAGCCCCCTGCATTGGTTGAAACTACTCCTCCGATTTGTGCTGAGCCTTTTGCTCCAAAACTCATCGGTAATAAGAGTTGTTTTTCTTGAGCAGCATCGATCAGATTTTCTAAGATTGCACCAGCTTGAGCCGTAATTGTTCGACTCTGTTCATCGATTTCTTCAATCGAATTCATTTTGTCTAACGCTATTACTAGTTGACTGACCTGTGTTTCGGTTCCGCCAATTAGATTAGTTAAGCCTCCGTGAATGATCACCTCTTGTTGTGTGCTGTGACAATACTTCATTATTTCAGATACTTCTTGAGTAGAAGTAGGGAACACAACAGCAATTGCTTCTAGTGGAATGTCTGTTTTCCAGATGTGTGTAAAGCGTTCTTTTTCAGCACCTGAATGCAGTATGTTAGTTTCTCCGACAATGCCAATAAGGTGATTGATTAAATTTTGATTCATATGGTTTTTTTAAAAGGACATTTCGTGAACATCCTCAGCTATGTGTAGATCGCCAGCTGTTGCTTTAATAATTTCGTCGATGGAAACTCCTGGGGTAGTTTCTCTTAAAATAAAGCCAGTTGGACCAATGTCCATAACGGCCAATTCGGTAATAATTTTTTTAACACAACCTACTCCAGTTAAAGGCAGGTTACATTTTTTGAGTAGTTTGGATACACCCGCACGGTTGGTGTGCATCATGGCTACAATAATATTTTCAGCTGAAGCGACTAAATCCATTGCGCCTCCCATACCCTTTACCATTTTGCCTGGAATTTTCCAATTGGCAATATCGCCAGTTTGAGAAACTTCCATTGCACCCAGAATCGTAAGGTCAACATGTTTCCCTCGGATCATAGCAAAGCTTGTGGCAGAATCAAAAAAAGAAGCCCCATCAAGTGTGGTTATCGTTTGTTTCCCTGCATTGATGATGTCGGCATCTTCTTCTCCTTCAAAAGGAAAAGGTCCCATTCCCAAAACGCCGTTTTCACTTTGAAATTCTACAGCAATTTCGTTGGGTATATAGTTTGCAACTAAGGTAGGAATGCCAATGCCAAGATTGACATAATACCCGTCTTGGAGTTCTTTTGCTATGCGTTGTGCAATACCGTTTTTGTCTAATGCCATAGCTTATGTTTTTGAACGTACTGTTCGTTGCTCAATTCTCTTTTCGTAGTCTGTTCCTTCAAATATGCGTTGAACAAATATTCCCGGAACGTGGATTTGATTTGGGTCTAAACTCCCAGCCGAAACTAATTCTTCAACTTCTACAACAGTTATTTTTGCAGCACCGCACATATTGGGATTAAAATTCCGAGCAGTTCCTTTGAAAATTAAATTCCCAGCTTCATCACCTTTCCACGCTTTAATGAATGCAAAATCTGCATCAAAAGCTTGTTCAAGCACGTGCATTTTACCATTAAACTCTCGCACTTCTTTTCCTTCAGCAACCTCAGTTCCATAACCAGCGGGCGTATAAAATGCAGGGAAACCAGCTTGAGCGGCTCGCGCACGTTCGGCAAGTGTCCCTTGTGGGATGAGTTCAACATCCATTTCACCACTCAACATTTGACGTTCGAATTCGGCATTTTCACCAACATAGGAAGCGATCATTTTTTTTATTTGCTTTTGTTGAAGTAAGAGCCCCAAGCCAAATGTATCAACTCCAGCATTATTGGAAATACAAGTAAGGTTGGTTACCTGTATACGTACCAATTCGGCAATGGCTTTTTCTGGAATCCCACACAGGCCAAAACCACCCAACATTAGGGTCATGCCGTTTTGCACACCCTCTAAAGCCTCCGACACAGTAGATACTGTTTTGTTGATCATGAACCTTAAGTTTTAATAAATGTACTTATTTTTTTAAATCTGAATTGCATTTATTTTACTCATTTATTCGCTGCTCCCTCCACTTTATTTTAATTAGAAAATGAGACAGCAACTTTTGACTTAAAACAAGGTGTTTTGTAGTGATTAATTCCTAAAAAAAGTATCTTTGATTATGGCATTATCGAATAACGACATCTTCAAAAAACTACGTGTAGCACTCAAATTGAGAGACGTTGATATCGTAGAAATCTGTAAACTGGTAGATTTTAAAGTTTCCAAAGGCGAATTGGGCGCTTTTTTTAGAAACGAAAGCCATCCGAAATATATGGAATGCGGCGATCAAATTCTAAGAAATTTTCTAAACGGATTGGTCATTCATTTGAGAGGGCCTCAGAAGAAATAACGCCTATTATCTTTTTATAGGGTGTTTAGCTCAGTTGGTTTAGAGCGCTACCTTGACAGGGTATAATAAATTACTTATTAACACTAAAAAACTTCAATAAACCCTTATAAAGACTACAAAAATAGTAATAACTGTTAATTATGCTTTCAAAACATTCAAAAGGTATTGGGCACTATTACGGGCACTATTTGTATATTTCTAAATATGAGTTACTCAATTACATTTGATTTTCGTTTAGGAACTAAAAAACCTGTAAAGGAATTGCGAATAAGAATTAGGAGCGCAGCACTTAGGTTGATGTGAGAAAAGTTACAGGTATTAAGGTCAGTGAAAAGCACTTTAATTTCAAAAAGCAAACTTTATCAATAGAAAGCGAACATTACAAATGGTTTAATCAAGTAAAAAACGCTATTTCCAGCGAAATTAGAGCGTTACACAATGCTGAATATTCCATAGAAACTTCCATTAGGAACTTACTTAACCTAGAAAGGATTGAATCGTCAGGTGATAAACTTTGGGAGAACTATTTAAGTAAAACATCCAACTCAAAGAACACGATTGCTAATAGGATAAGTAATGTTAGATGGGTACACAATAATACATCTTACAGTCCATTGACCAAACTTCATTTATCAGATACAGCAATAGTAAAAGAAATTGCGGAAGCTATTAAGAAAAGCAAAGACCATACGCTAAGTGGTGCAGATAATAAATTAAAGAAACTTGATGATTTAGCAAACACTGCGTTTGGTTCAAGTAAAAATCTATTTAGATCATTTCAACAAAATGGACATTACATACCAGGTGCAAGTTCAGGGAGTTCTGATGTTAAGTTTACCGATGCATATGATTTTAAGAACGGGATAAAAAACATCAAAACAGGGCAAGACCTTGAAGCCACATTGACTTTTCTTTTAAGTTACTGCCTTTGCATTGATGGACAAGATTTAGCAAGAATTGATAAGAGCACGATAAATCATTACGCACCTTATACAGAAGGCAATATAAATATTGATTTTGCAAACAACTTAGTTAAACATCAGAACGATTTTCATTTAAAAAAAGCCTACTATTTTGATAGAAAGTTAATAATGAATAGGGGTAAGCAACAACAAAGAGAAAGCACCGTTAAATTTAATATATACCCAATACCAAGAATTTTTCAATTACTTAAATTAATAATAGCTAAACACAGACCTGAAAGAGCGTATCAAGGGAGTGACCCGTTTAGATTATACAACTTCAAAACAGATGATTTTGTAGGGAAGCAAAAATGGAAACAGATTACCAATGTTGAAACAGATAAGTTAAAGAGAATGAGTGGCACTTATTTATCCTCTCAAAGAGGAACGTTTAATAGTTACCTTTCAGATTTAGCAGTTCCACAGGTTGTCTGTAAAGCCTTTTTAAAGCACTCTTTTAAACAATCTACATTTGAGAAGCATTACCTCAAACATCCACAAGAAAAGTTCTTTATAATCCAGCAAGCAGGGATTGATGCATTTGATGTTATTGGTGCTTGGTACTTACTACTCGCTAAAGCAACTGAATTAAATCTCGTACCAAAGGTATTTAAAATAAGTAAATTTGATAAAGAGATGATTAAAAAAGGCAAGCTATTAGATAAGAGTTGGAACGAAGAATGGCAGGAGTATAAGGATACTGAAAAGAGCCTACAAAATTCATTCAGTAAAGAAGAGGTTAGTAAAGCCAGAGGAATACTAGGGTTTTAAGATATATACTTAAATCACTAAACACAGAATACTAGTCTAAACAGTTTTGAATTATTATCAATCGTACTCTGATTAGTTAAATTTCCCCACCAATAATTTCAATAAGATTCCCACCAATTAACGTTGTTAGCCATATAATAACAATAGGCTTTTAGAGGTTTTGTTAGGGTATTTATATAAACGAAAAAGCTATATTTCTAAAGATAAAAGTACGTTAAATCCTATAAATAGATTAACTTCTTCTTGAAGAATAGTTAGTTAGGCAAATTATTCGTTTAAAAAATAATTAACACCGAACCCAAGGCCTCGCTGGGAGTAAAACGCTTCAAAGATAATTTTTTTGGCTTTAAACATTACCCCTATTTTGTGATAAAAGATGTTAATGACTTTGCCCGTTACTACATGTCGCACTGGCTCTTCTATTTGATTTGGGCGATTACGGTATTGATGAAATTGTTTTAGGGATTCTAATCCCATTCCCATTACCAGAATAAAGTTGTTACGAAATATCCAGCCACCTCTAAAAGCATAGATATTTTGATTGTAAATAATCTTACTAAAAATTCCTCTTCTAGCATTTGGCTCTCCAATTCTGGGAACATAAATGGTTTCATTTCGCTTGTCAATGTTGGTTGTATAGTCTAGGCCTAATAAAAAGTGTTTATCAAAATTATAATAAGTCACATTGCCACTAATTGAACCACCCGGGACTTTATATTTCACTAGAGTGTTATGGTTGTATGCAAGCCCTAGGCCTATGTCAGGAGGTCTTACCGAGCGAGCAAAGGGGTCTCTGTTTTGCTGTGCAATACCCATATTAGAGAGAAAGATAAGCGTTAAAAACAGTGAACAACTATGAGTCGAAAAAGCCAATATTTTTTTTTTAAAAATATTAAAAATTTCAAAATAACAGCATTACTTTAAATTATTTTTTAAATATTTATTACCTCTTTATTGAATAGGCTAGTTATTCACAATGGGTAAAAGTTTTTAACGAAAATATTTAATAAAATCAACCCATAGGATAGCCCACCTTTATAAAAATATAAACTAACTTAAATTTTTTTTAACATAATCTTAGTACTTATAATTCAATTACTTACAATTTAATTTCTCTTTAAAAATCTATCAAAACACCTGTTTTGTGGATAATCCTGCTTAACAGTTACATCGTTATTTGATTGTATATATACGGGTTAGTTTTTGGCTAGATACTTTCGGCTAATCCAAATACAAGTCTCTTAGAAAAAAGCAAGAGAGACAGGTCAGGTGCAAGTAGGATGAACGCATTGAATGGCAATCAAGGAAGCTATTAAGTCCATTAGGACAAACCTACAAGAGTAAGCATGTTTATTGGTTGTCGCTTATTCATTTAGTCAAGTCAGCCTCTGCAAGAGTTCAAGACAAGATTAAAGCACCTTTCTTAGGCGAAGCCCTGCTTTGCTAGCTAGGGGAAGGTGTATTAATAAGTAGCATACAGAGTTAAGACAATATATAATAACTAGTAATAGTAGTAATAATAAGTAGTATAAATTAAGGTAATGAGAAGTATAGAAAGAAACAAGCATATACAAGTTAGACTAACAGAACCAGAAATGGTATATTTTAAACAAGTTGCTAGTGACAATGGATTGTCCTTATCAGGTTTTGCTAGATACATTATGGCGAGAGCACGTATTATTCTTAATGCAGTAAAAAAAGAAATGTAATGGAGAAGATAACATTGAGTATATCCAAAAAGTTAAAACAAGAACTAGTTCATATTGCACACCAAAAAGGAATGGTTTTAAATGAGTATCTCAACATACTTTTAGCTAATAAAATACTCTAAAATATATGCCAAGACCCAAAAGAAGTACTAACAAAAAAACCACAGAAGTAAAAGAGCAGCTTTATACTGATTTATGCGCCTGAAGTAAACTCTCCGCAAGTATTTGCAGGTGTTACGTCAACGTGATGCACGATACATTTATTTTGTTCGTGATTGATACAATTAACACAAGAGTTAGATAAAGGTAAATTTTTCATAGTTTTTAATTTTAAACTAAACTACTAAATAAAGACTTTAGAATCAATTTAAATAACTAACTGTCACTAATTTATATTTAGATTTACTTAAAATAGTGAAATGTGCCACGCCCCAGAGGAAGTCCCAATAAAAAAACAAGTGAAGCAAAAGAAGAACTATTTATTTCTTATTAAGAAAACCTATGCCCGAAATAACAAGAGCTACTCCCGTTGCAAATAATACTGAATCAAAACCTTTTTCAAGGTATTCCTTTACAAAATATATTGTAAATAAGACTATTGACACTATCCAAGCTTTTTTTAAATATTTCATTATTAAAAATACAAAAAAAAATTATGCCACGCCCCAAAGGAAGTCCCAATAAAATAACGAGTGAAGTAAGAAGTAAACTACAAGACTTGCTAAACGATTTAATAGACTCTTTAGACTTAAATGAGTGGACAATAATCAAAGAATAAAGATGCTTCAAGTGGCTTTAGAATTCACTTTACCAAGAATGAAACAGGAAGTAAATGAGGTTGAAGATGTGCCTTTGTTTGTAAAGTAAAACAGTTTTGTATATTGTATTGATAAATTAGATAGATTTATAATAATGCTTATTCATAAAAATATAATATGGATTTAACCCTTGATGTATGGACTAAAGTAACATCAACAATACTTTTTCGATATTTATCATTTGCCAGTGTAAGCTTTGTACTGTTTTATGTGATTCTGAAAAAACCACTTTGGTTCAGAAAGATTCAGAAGAAAATGCCAAAAATAAGTGATTATAAAAGAGATATTATTTGGTCTATTATTACAGTTATAATTTTTGCTACAATCATTTCTTTAACTTTTATAAAATTCAATCATCTCACCAATACCTACAATGATATTGATGAATATGGTTATCCATACCTGTTTTTATCCTTTTTTTTGATGCTTTTTATACACGATACTTGGTTTTATTGGTGGCATAGAGTTATGCATCACCCTATTTTATTTAAGCATATACATTTAGTTCATCATAAATCTACAAATCCTTCACCTTGGACAGCCTATGCCTTTCATCCATTTGAAGCAATTATTGAAGTAGGGATTCATCCGTTATTAGCATTTACATTACCTATTTACTCTCCTGCACTTGGAATGTTTTTCCTCTTTCAAATTCTTTATAATGTCTATGGTCATTTGGGCTTTGAAATCTATCCTAAAAAATTTCAACGACATTGGCTTGGGAGATGGATAAACACCTCCGTAGCGCATAATCTTCATCATAAAAAATTTGATGGTAATTATGGTTTATATTTATTATTTTGGGATAGACTTATGGGAACTCTAAGGAAAGAAACTGGAGATGTTTTTGAATCAATTACTAAAAAATAAGCTAAAGATTTACTAGAACTTGACCTACTTTATTCAAAACAGACATATTCTCTTCAGTTTATTCAAATAGCCTTACAATACACTTTACCTAAGTTGAAACAGGAAGTAGATGAGTTAAAAGATGTGCCTTTGTTTGTGTAGTTAAATCATCTGGATTTTTATTTAGGTTTTCTTTTGCAATTAATTTTGTGTATTTAGATTAGTTAACTAAAAATTATATTAAAATGAAAAAATTATTATTTCTTTTTTTTATCAGTGCAATAACAATAGGATGTACTAATGTGAAGCATGCTGAATTTGAAAAAAACACTGAAAAAGTAAAAACTTTCTTTAAGATTCATGAAACAGAACAAGCAGAGGAGATGTTCACTTATCTTCACGAAGATATGGAATGGCACATGCCTGCTTATGGAATGGGAAGGGGTGGAATAGATGAAGTAAAAGCGGCAATTCTAGGTTATCAAGCAGAATTTGATAATATGAAATTTACTGCAGACAATTGGCTGCCTGGTGTAGATACTGACACAGGTATTCCTGATGGAAGTACACGCGTTTATGGGACATGGACATCAGTAAATGCTAAAACGGGTATAGAGACAAGTCTAACTAGTTACCACTCTTTTGAGTTTAAAGATGGTAAAATCATTAATGGAGGAGATTGGTTTGATTTAGGTGGCATGATGAATACTTCAGGACATAAAAACCTTGTAGTAGCTGAATTTAAAATTTTACCTGGCAAAGAAGACATTGTTTTTGCCGCTATGGATAATCCAGAAATTGGTATAAATATTACGAGAAACTATAAAGGCTGTAATTCATTAGTTAGTATGTTTAATAAAGAATCTAATACACTTTTTGTAATGTCTGAATGGGATTCTTACGAAGAATATGATACTTATTTAAAATGGAGGAATGAAGAGTTTACTGATTTAGGAGAAGCGATAATTCCCCATTTAAAAGGAGGCATAAAAGGTTTTAAGGCTATTTATCCAAACTCGGATTACAAAATTTATTAGTTTTATAACAACCCTCCCAAGAGGAGGGTTGTTGTTTTAAACAAAAGGCAGATACTCTTCAGTAAGTTCTGGGATTTGTGATTGTTTTAGAATATTTATAGATTTGAGTATTATTTAACATAAACCATAAAATGAAGAAGCTATCCTTTTCTTTCATTGTAATTCTAATTATTTCCATCATATTAGTTTACAGTTGTTCCAATGAAGATGTGGAATCAGAATCCTCAACCGCTACTCAATATACTCTTTCAATTAAAGCTTCAGAAGGAGGGTCAATATCACCAGATGCTACAGGAATTTATAATGAAGGAACTCAAATAGGTCTTTCAGCAATTCCAGATGAGGGATATAGGTTTGTTCGATGGTCAGGTAGTGATAGAGATAATAAAAACTGCGGATGGGTTCGCCCTGGAAACTGTCGAGCTACTTTTACAATGAATTCGGACAGAAATATTCAAGCTTTCTTTCAGATTAATTCAGAGTAAACTTTCTTAATTTGACGCATAGCTACAATATTTATCATTGTACCAAGAATGAAACGGGCTACTAATGAAGTATGTGAAGACTTGCCTTTGTGTATTTATTAAGTTCTTGGATTTGTGATTTTTGAGTTATTTTATTATATTAAAGTGTTATTAACCATAAATTAATTAATATGAATATTTCAAAAAACATAAAAAAAGTTAGAGTTCACGATTCCATTTGTGGAGTTTTATACCTCGCAGGTGTTGGATTAACATTTCAATTTGGAAATTTAGATTTTCTATATATCGCAATCGGTGTAGGTGTTTTGCAGGTGATAAGCCCTATTACAAAGTTTTGCCCTGTATATTTTATCCTTAACAAGCTTATGTCGGATACAGACCCCATGCAAAACGAAAAGTAAAAAGGGGAAAAATTTAAAAGTATTTTTCATTCAATATGGTGGGCAATTGCTTCACTTGCTACTGTTGGTTGTGGAGATGTTTATCCCATAACTTTAGGAGGTAAGATATTTTCTTTAGTCATAATATTGATTGGTATAGGAATAATTGCTGTTCCAACAGGTTTGATTGCTTCCTCAATAAACCAAAATATTAATAATTAAACCACAGGAATATCATCAAAAGACGTCAGATAATGTCAACAAGCTTTAAAAACAGTTTCGTATATTGATTGTTAAATTATATACTATGAAAACTACGCTCTCGTTTTATATTATCCTAACATTATTTTGTTGTGGTCCTATTCGTGCACAACTTGTAAAACAAGAGATTTCTTTTGAAAGCGGAAATCCATTTTCGCTTAGCGATATTATTTTAAACCTTGAGGCTCAAGAAAAACAAATCGTTTTTGGCCAGCTGAGTATTCCATTAGATTCCTTAAATCCAGATAAAAAATTCCCTTTAATAATTGGAGTAGCAGGAAGTTTGGGATGGAGAAAGCACCACCTGGAGTATATGGAAATGTATCAACAAGATGGATTCGCTACCTTTGAACTAAATAGCTTCAAAAGTCGTGGCATAACCTCAACCGTTGGCTCTCAAGACGAAGTCACCATCGCTGCAATTATTTTAGACGCTTATCGAGCATTAGAAAATCTAGCACAGCATCCCAACATAGACAAAGATAAGGTGTCGATTACGGGCTGGAGCCTAGGGGGTGGAGTATCATTGTTCTCTGGATGGATGCCTGTAAAAAATGCAATTACAACAAACGTAAGTTTCGCGTCTCATTTGGCTTTTTATCCTCCCTGTTTTATTGACCCTGAGAATTTAGAGTTTACACAGGCACCCATACACATCCTAATTGGGGAGAAAGATAACTGGACACCAGCAAACCCTTGTTTAAATTTAACACAAAAACTAGAGAAAAAAGCCAATATTACGCTAACAACCTATCCAGATTCACATCATTCTTTTGATAGTGAAACACCAGTGACACGAAATGAAAAAGGATATAGTTTTAAAGATTGTCTTTTCACCCTCACCGAAGATGGTGATGTTCTCATGAACTATCTACATCTTTCCATGTCAACGCCACTACTTCAGAAACTTGGCTTCATGTTCTGTGTAGAACAAGGTGTAGATATAGGAGGAAATCCAGCAGCACGTAAAAAAGCCTTTGCCTTTGCAAAGGAGTTTATGACAATAACTTTAAAAGGAGAGATTCAAAATATTGATGTTTTCCGAGCTAAATGAGCATCTCTTTTGTAGCCCCAAAAGCATCAATTCCACTTGTCCCTTTATTTATTCAATAACAGCCATATCATCTTCCTTTAATCCAAAAACTTCTTTGAAATTAATAGATATATTAAAGTAGCAAATTGAAAGATTCAGTACTTCATTAAAGGACAAAAGGTAAAGCCAATTGAGCACTAGAAATTGATAAAGAAGATTATGCCAATGTATTGAATTTCTGTAGTGCATCCAATATAGAATATGTCACAGAAGTTTTTGAATGGATTAATTGGAGGTCAATATTCATTAAAGATCCTGAATCAAATGTAGTTTAATTTGTTTGCCATGATTCGTAAATAACCAGGAACCCTTAGGTTATTAATAAACAACCTTTCATTTAAAACAGCTTCTTTCTTAAAGAGCCCTAAACTGGTATTTTTTTCTATCTTTATTTGCAATACAATTTTAATCAAATATTACAAGGATGAGATCAATTTTTTTTTTACTTTTTTCATGCTTCTTCCTTCAATTGGGAGCACAAGATTTTTCTACAAAATGGCTTAAAGAAGCTGCGCCGAGGAATATTGGCCCAGGGGGTATGAGCGGCCGAATTACGTCTATAGACGTTGTGAATTCTGATTCGGATATAATGTACGTAGGTACTGCTTCGGGAGGCTTATGGAAATCTACTTCTGGAGGCGTAACTTGGGAACCAATTTTTAACGATCAAGTTACCGCTTCTGTTGGAGCTGTAGCGATTCAGCAATCCAATCCAGATGTGATTTGGGTAGGAACGGGAGAAGGAAATCCAAGGAATAGCTTGAATGGTGGCTATGGGATTTTTAAATCCCTAGATGGTGGAAAATCATGGAAGTCCATGGGGCTTGAAAAAACAAGACACATTCATCGAGTGCTTATAGATCCAACCAACCCCGACATTGTTTATGTAGCAGCAATTGGTTCTCCTTGGGGTGTGCACTCCGAACGAGGAGTTTATAAGACCACCAATGGAGGTAAGTCATGGAAGAAAATACTCTATGTAAATGATACAACTGGTGCAGCCGATTTGGTTATGGACCCGACCAATCCCAATAAATTAGTTGCTGCTATGTGGGAACACAAACGCGATCCTTGGTTTTTCAAATCAGGAGGTTCGGGAAGTGGACTTTATGTAAGTTTCGATGGTGGTGAAAATTGGTCTAAGAAAACGGATGAAGACGGTTTACCAAAAGGCGATCTTGGGAGAATCGGTTTAGCAATTGCAGCAAATAAAACAAATATTATCTATGCCCTAATCGAGTCAAAGAAAAATGCATTATATAAGTCTGAAGATGGTGGTTTCAAATGGAAGAAAATAAATGATAAGAACGATATTGGAAACAGACCTTTTTATTACTCCGACATTGCAGTTGATCCGCAAAATGAAAACCGAGTATTTTCAGTATTCACTTATGTAAATGTATCGCAAGACGGTGGGAAAAATTTCAGTCAACTGATGCCTGCCTATGGAGTGGACAACGGTGTTCATCCTGATCATCATGCTTGGTGGATCCATCCACAAGACGGATCGTTTATGATCGATGGAAACGATGGAGGTCTTAATATTACTCGAGATGGTGGTAAAACCT
>Ga0209602_1002120_pt1 | contig 16602 bp, 35 predicted proteins | sample COGITO_mtgs_1205_3_FD_184810 | JGI IMG/M metagenome (GOLD analysis project Ga0209602, IMG submission 184810) | Pelagic marine microbial communities from North Sea - COGITO_mtgs_120524 (SPAdes) (version 2) | ecosystem: Environmental > Aquatic > Marine > Epipelagic ...
ACGTGTTATAAAGTATTTAAGATTTCGTTCGTGTGACATTAGCCCCTTATTAGTATATACTAGGCCCTATTGTCACAGTCCTGGTACGTTAATGTTTCATATATTACATGCAACTCATTTACTTCATCTTGATTCATCATTAATTCTTGTTGCATTTCAATGAATCTTTTACTTGATTTACCCATATATTTTTTTTATAAAAAAAATTAAACTATTAATAAAATAATCTTATTAAATGTAGACGTCTATTGTACTTATAAAAAAGATCAACTTTGTTCTTGTTTATTTTGTTGTCCAGTAACACGTCGTTTAATATATCGTACTTCAAATGTCTTATAGAGGTTTCAAGTCTGAACAAATGTAGTCTTTTTCTGAATAACTTTTTAAAAAACTTATTAACTTTTTTCATTTTTATATTATTTATTTTTTAGTTCCTTAATTTTAGCAGCTATAATTGCAGCTTGTTTGTAATCTTCAGCCTCAATACTAGCCTTTAAATCTGATTCTAAATCAGGAAGCAAATCTTTAGTACTTGAAGTCGTGTAAGTATATACAATATTATTCTCTGACATCTGCTCCATATCAATTTGAAACTGAGCATCGTATTCTTCTTGCCTTTTAAATATTATATCTGCTATTTTATTAGCTAACTTTTCAATATCTTTGTCTGTCATATTAGTATTTTCTGAATTTATACTCACCGATTACATACTTGTTTATGTATCTACCTTTTGAGTCAGCTTCTCGTAAACCATTAAACACATGTAATGGTACTTCAAAGTAATCATACTCTGATAAATTTTTAAATTTTAGCGTTAACGTGCTATTGTCCCTGTTAAATTTAGCTTTACTGATAGCTACTGAATCTACTTTAATTGTTTCTGTTAATGTGCTCATATATATATTTATTTGGTTTATTATATTATCGTTTACTGAACGTATTATTTTTGTAAACACGCTCGTGTTATTAATTCTTCGTTACTGTTTTTTACAGTGTGTTTTTCTTGCTCATAGTAATTCCAGTACGCTGTAACTGCATCATTATCAACCTTGTACTCATCAGGCATACACTGTGGTGGTTCAACCCATTCAGAACCTTGTATATGTAATGGTGGTATAGATAAGAAATCTCTACATTTACTTATTGTTAAATGCTCTTTGCCATAGCGTTTAGTATATTCTTTACCAAGAGCTATCATATGATCGTATAGCCACATGTAAGTAGACTTTGATTTTCTCGCCCATATAGTTGATGGATGGTTAAGATGTGCTTGCCTGTAAGGTACGTTTAGTTTTTGTTCTTCAGAACCATAACAATGATGAGCTGTACAAAGCATTTGAGCTGATTCTAAGATCATTTTGACTACATGCTTATTATATTGTACTACAGCTGCTTTAACTGGATCTCTGTGTAAATAAAATATATTCATTGTTTATTCTTGTTCTTTAAGTTCTGATTCTTTAGACCATTTAGCCCATTTCTTTTTAATTCTTCTGTTTTCGTTCATGATGACGCTACGGTCAAGCATTCTGCTGCATTCAAAGCCAGTTACACTATTTACAAGCCTACCTTTTGAAATAGCTTCTTGCATATTACGTCTTTGCATGTCTTTGAACTGTTGTAATGTTTGATTTTCCATATTGTTTATTCTTCGTATTGTTTTTTTACAGTACTATCACTATATCCCATTGCTTTTACTATTTCTATCCACATATCATGTAAATCTTCAAGTGTTAGATCAGAATGATCAACCTCTGTAGATATTTTTTTATTGTAAAACTCAATAGTTATTCTTAGTGGTTCTATTTTATCTGTCATACTTTCCATATTAGTGTATAATTAGTCCTACTTTATTTGTTTTATTAAACCATTTTGTTGCCATAAGATCGATAGAAGATGCATCAATATAGCCTGCGTCATCTAATTCTGCCTTGCTAGAGAATATTTTAGTATGCCTGTGTTGTATTTTGTCTATCATATGCTTTTGTTTGCCTGAATCGCTGAATATGATGTCGAAGTTACTAGGTAGAGACGTGTATAGCATCATCTCGACCATATTGGTATAGCTGTAAAACTTAACTTCTGGAAATAATAAGGCAATGTCGATCCATTTGTTTAGGTATTTTTTAGAATAATAGTCGCCAGAGTCGTGTACCCTTACATAGTCTGGTTTCTTTTTAACTATTTCTGAGTACATTTTATTAACAAAGTCATCTGTCTTAGATAATTGATAACGCTTTTCGAATGCTGGTTGTACATTAGACCAGATGTATGCACCTTTTTTAGCATAACAAAATTTGACACAAGCATCTGCCATAGGGCATGTTAGTTTGCCTGATGCGGACTTATAAGCTGGTATACCAAAGTTGAATACACGGACACCTAGCGATTTAGATGTCTTTTTTAATTTTGAGTTTTGAGTTAGTAAATTCATGATGTATTATTTTAATATATTATCTTACTTGTGTCGTATTATTTTTGTAACTATTCTTCGTCGTCAATTATATTGAATAGCTCTTCAACACTGTCTGATATATATTCAGCAAGGTCATCAGCTGCGTCAAACTCAATACTACCTAACTGTATTCTATTGTCATAATCAATTTCTAACTCATAAGAATAAGAGTCTGATCTATCGAAGTCATAGTTGCTAATTGTTTGAGTAATAGCTTCTCTGATTTCATCTACAGTTTCCTTGGTTATTTTAGGTAGATTAATTTTTTCTAGCGCGATTTTTGCTAATGACAACTCTTTGGTCATTTGATTTGCGTCTTGTTTAGCTTGTGCTAACATTGTTTCTAGTGTTTCAATTCTGTTTTCTAATGATTGTGCTTCCATAATTTATTCTTTATTTGATTTTTCTATTGATTCTGTTATATATTGCCACACTTGTAGCTCTTTTTCTGTACTTGATAGTAGTAACTCTAGTTCGTTCATAGTGATTGGACCAGTTAACTTATGTTTTATGTCGTATGACAGTTGATCGATCTCTATTTTTAACATCGAGATTTTAGCAAAAGCTTTATTGCTAGCTCTGTCTTGTATTTCATATTTAGTCATCATCTTCTAAGTTTAAAATATTATCGCCGTATTTTAGATCCCATACACTTGTTTTTATTAAATCTACTTCAGCGAATGTGTATATACTACCGATAGTACTCATTGAAAGATTATCGTAAAATAATTCACTGCTTAGTTTTACAAATATTCTATCAACGCTTGATGCATATCTATCTCTGTTTGATTCTAGTTTTAATCTTATTTCTGGCTTTAGTCTTTCTAGTAAGTTTTTCATTGTTTTATTTTTATTTGTTACATATATATTATCATACGGTGATCGTATTTTGTTTGTAATCTTCGTTATACGCTGTAGCTAACTCGATATATTCTACTTCAGCTAAAAATGCTCTCGCATAATCTTCTATTAAGTAAGGTGTACTGCAGGTGTTTTGGTTTCTAAACACACAATCTTCAACTATTTCTTTTAATTCGCTTGGCTGAACTACATAGTCAAACTCTATATTACCAAGTATTTCTGCGTGAATTCTCCACGTGGCATAGTTACTCCAGCCATTTACTTTTTTACTCATAACTTTTAATTTAATTAGTTAGTGACGCGGTGGGAATCGAACCCACTTGAAATTATCTTCATTACCATACACGTCTTACTCAGTCATTTACCATTGTTATTTATTCGCTGAGCGTATTACCAGCTAGTCGAGTTTACGTGTATTTCATCGTAGCTCTTTCACTTAGTAACTAGCAATTTGCTTATGTACACACGTATCTCCTCCCTGAGTTCCTATGCGTCTAATTAAGCTACTAGTCTAGTTTATCTACCTAAGTTTATATCTTGATACATACGGCTAATTACACGGTGCATAAGCTCGGTGTGTATAGCAGTAAACTCGTCGCCGTCTTCTATGATGTGATCACCATCGAGTTCCCATTCGCATACGTCTGATAGTTTATCTAACATCGTAGCGGATATTCTGTTTACTTTTAATTGCATCTTCATTATAATATTCTTTTTAATTGTTCTTTAATTGATAGTATATCTTCGTCACTTACTTCAAAGTCATAGTCAATATCTCTTTCGCTTATAGTGTTCCACATAGCGTCGTGAAAGTTGTCACCTATTATCTCGTCTAAACGGTTAGCAATATCTTTAATTTCTTCCCAAGTTAGTTTCATATTAGCTCTAGTTTTTCAATTAATTCTTTTGATTTTTTAGCTACCATTGCCTCAACATAAGACTTTTTTAGTGATTTCAATAAAGCTTCTTTAAATCTATAATGATTCATACAAGACGATGAGTGATGTGAGTGACTTACTATGTCTTCAGATAAATCGAACCATCTACCACCACCGTACCTGTCTGCTAAAAATTCTAATGATCTTGCGAAGCTAGTTACTACTAGCTCTAGTTCTTCTTCAGCAGATTTTTTTAGTCTTTTTTCTATTTGATTTAAGTCTTTCATATTATTGACAGTTTTTTTGGTTAAATGCGTAAAGGAATTTTATTCTATCGACGTGGTTTGGAATTGTTTCGCGTTTGAAGTTTATCCACTCTGGATTTCTTTCATTTGCATACGGTGTTTTCTTGTTGATTTGATAGAATAAACGTTTTCTGTGATAGAAATTGTCATGCTTAGTATTTACTCGTACATAACCTGATTCAGATACTGTACCTATTCTGCCGTCTGATAGTTCGAAGTGTAAACTTCCTCTGCTTGTGATTTTAATTAGTTTCATATTTTTTATTTTTGTTACATATATATTATCTACGAGTGATCGTATTATTTTTGTAAGAAGTAATTCTGTTGAATAAATTCTAATTGCTCTTCGTTTAAATCACTCCAGTTGACACCGTACTCTACGCTAGCTATAGTGTTTAATGCTTTGATACCGATAGCTCGCCTGCCGGAGTTATTAATTTGCTGTTTGATGCTTGTGTATAGCACTTGATCTGTCACTGGAAATACTTTATGTACGCCGTGAACAACGGTAGCATAATTCTTATTCAACTCGTTACCGATAGTTTCAAAAGTGTCGTTAGTATATTCTCGACACAGCTTATAAAATAATGCTCGAGCATCTGAGTGATAACGTTTTCTACCTTTAATTTCAAGGTTAAAACCTACATTGTCTTCTACTATGTCTCTTATTTGCTTTATGTTAATCATTTGCTTGTATTTTAGCTACTAACGTTTGTAAGAACCAGTCACAGCTTGTATTACCGCCGACGCTCCATGTTGTTAGTGATTTTTTAGTATATTTTTTATCATAGGTTTTCCAGTCATACACTCTGAATACTTTATCGGTATATAGTACAACCCACTCGTACTGTACCTTGCCATCACCTGAGTAACTTGGTTTGAATGTTGGTTTACCTAACGCTTTTTTTATTTGTTTGTAGGTAAAACCATTTAATTCACCTACCTTGTAACCATTAAGGTTTACGTTATCTAATTCGTCTATCTTTAGTTTTCTCATATTATTCCGCTATCCAAGTTAAACCTTTATAATTAAACCACTCTGTTATACCATCTTTATCATTGTTCTCGTCGTAGATGAAGCCGAAAGCGCTAGGTATCTCACTGATACTAAAGCCTCTGTATAATATACCGTTGAATATTAATCTTGTTTTACTTTTAAATTTTAATGCTTGCATGTTATATATATTTTAATTACATTTATATTATCTTACTCGTAACGTATTATTTTTGTGATAGTAAAGTTCTTGCTTTGTTCGCTATATCCCAACACTCATAGTATCTTCTTCTGTTTTCTTTCTCGTCTAGTATATCTCGAATACCATCATCTTTAAATTGCTCCATTAACGCTTCCATACCTAGTATAATTAAGCTCAACTCGTTTTTATCTAATTTCATATTATACATTATTAGTTTTATACTCTTTTAACCATCTAGCGATACCTTTTTGTTGCTCGGTCATCTCAGGTTCTACTACATTCACTCGTGTTACTTGTACATACTTTGTACCGTCTGCTTTGGTTTTCACCTCTGATTTATACTCTGTACTCATACTACTTGATAAAGCCGCCAACACTATTGAAAGAGTTTGGATTAGTTACTAGTTTGAATATTAATACAGCGATACCTGTTGCCGCTAAACTTGTTAGTGATACCATAACCGCTTTGATAGTTAGGTTTGTTACTTTGATTAAAGTTGTGTGAAAAAATTCTCTATTCATATTATATATTTTATTTGTTACATTTATATTATCTGTGAGCGGACGTAATTTGTTTGTAAAGGTCGTTTACTAAATCTTCTTCAGTCTCACCATCTTCTAATACACAGTCAATTTCTACGAACTCTTGTATTTTCTCATAAAGCTCTTCACCTGATATGTAAGAACTTGTGAATTGAAAGTAGTTTATGGTTTCTTCGTTCCATAAATAAGTTTTGCTTTTTGTATTACTCATAATATTTTATTTTATTTATTCTTCATTATCAAATTCTGCCCACTCTAGGCAATCTCCACATAGTTCGTCACTTAGGTAACTTGGCTCGGCGCCACAACAATTACTCATCATATTATTTATATTTATTAGTTTTTACATTTATATTATCTACGAGTAGACGTATTTTGTTTGTAGACAGTGTTTTCACTGACTCTAATACACCGTAACTTGTTTATATACATAGATGTAAGAATACTATATTATAATTTGTTAGAGGTGTTGTTTTATTTGTTGAAAGAAATGATGGGTGAGGTATTACACCATCTCTCTCAACACTTAATTGACTAAATAATTACTTTATCTCTCAATATTACTGGTATTGAAGTGGAAGAAGTGTATGATTTATACTTTTTGAAACACTCCATTGACTCAAGTTTGTCTTTCATTATTTCGAAAGCGAGGTCGTGGTTGTAAGTGGCGGTTTTACCATTTTTAAATGTTACTTCGATTACTTGGTTTTTACCAATTAGAGATTTTCTGATTACAAAGCGTTTAGATTTTAAGTTTTCCATTATTTAATTTATTTAAGTTATTATTTATTTATTTTGGTTACAGATATATTATCTTATAGTGGACGTATTATTTTTGTAAAATTGTCCAGTAGAGCGAGGTGCTATACACAAGAGTGTCTATTAAATATTATCTTAAGCGAAGCGTAATTTCTTTGTAAAAAGCGAAGTGCTATACATTATGCTATACATAGCGTTTTCTCTAGCGAGAAAAGCTACGTTATGAAAAGTGTGACATTAGGGTGTTAATTAAGATCTAGTAAGGGGCTATTGTCACTGTTTTACTTGTATTGTTCAAGCCATCTTTGTATGCCTTTTTGTTCGTCAGTGAAAGGCATTTCTTCTTTGTTTGTACGAATACATTTTACATATTTCGTACCGTCAGGTTTTGTGTGGATTTCTTTTTTATACATGTTATTTGTTTTAGATTTGAGAGACTAGACTATTTCTTTGTCTCTCAAGATTACTGGAATACTTGTTGATGAAGTATAAGACTTATATTTGATGAAACAGTTCATAGTTTCTAGTTTGTCTTTCATGATATCATATACCTTATCATGATTGTATGTTACTTGTTTTCCAGATTTGAATGTTACTTCAATGATTTGATTCTTACCTACTAATGACTTTCTTACTACGAATCTTTTTGTTTTTAATGTTTCCATGTTTATTATATTTAATTATTATTATTTAGTTACAGTTATATTATCTATTGATGCTCGTATTTTCTTTGTAATGTTCTCCACTATAAAAGGTTAGAACCATTTTGTAATGTATCAACTAAAACTATTATTGATAAGAATAGAATAGTAGATAAAGAAATTAATTTGATTACTGAGTTTAAGTTTAAATGTTTCATGTTATAGTTATTTGGTTACAGTTATATTATCTAACGACAAGCGTATTATTTTTGTAAAGATCTCCAGTGTAGCCGTAGTATGCTATACATTTTTCTAAAGAAAAAAGATAAAAATACCAGGGAAAAAGCTTAATGCTACAATGTAACACGCTGAAAACCACGTATATATATCAAAAAACGTAAATAAAGTTGGGGGACCCGGTAAAATGAAATGTGTTTCGGTAAGTCGTTGGAAATCAGAGAGATAGGGGGTAACACCATACCCCTATATATTTAATAACTTTTCAAAAACAGTGACATTAGCCTTATAAGTTATAGAGTAAGGGGCTATTGTCATACTATTGGTATTTATTGAGTGTGTAAAATAACAGCGTTTTGTGTAAGTATATAGACTATGTAATTTAATCAACATGGGAAAACAAAAACTCAGTCCAGCAGCAGCGAAGGCTAAAGCTATTAGAGACTTAAAAGCGGCTAACTCACCAGACAGGAAAGCAAAACGAGCAGATAGTCAGAAAAAGAGGCGAGAAGCAGCTAAAAAACATGGTCCAAACTGGTTAAACGGAAAACACTACGATCATAACACTGGAAGATTTACTTCAGCCACCCATAATCTAGGTGGAACTCAGAACGAAAACTTAAAAGACGGTACAAAAGCCGAAAAAGCACAATCAAAAAAATAAGACATGGCAATAAACTATAGCTACCCAAAAATAGGAGCGTTAGCAACAGGTGATCTACTAACGATAGTGGACATATCTAGCAACAATAGAACAAACACATTAGAAATAGGTGATTTATCTAGTTACATTATAACAACATCGAGCCTTACTAACGGCTCTGGAACAGCTACTTTTATCCCTAAATGGTCTGACGCAGATACGTTGACAGATTCTTTAATGAGTGAAACTGCTTCTAGTATAAACGTAACAGGTGATTTAAACGCTTCAAACGATTTAATAGCTGGTAGAGATCTTACCGTTACAAGAACTGCTAACATTAATGATTTAGCCATTACTGGATCAGCTGTTATTGGAGGTAATATTACTGCAAACAATAATGTTATAGCCCTTAATGACGTGTCTGTTGGTAATGACTTAAGCGTTACAGGTGACACAGTAATAGATACTGTTAGAATAACATCAACATTAGCTGATGCTTCTTCTAGTGTAGGTACATCGGGACAAGTATTAAGCTCAACCGCTACAGGTACAGCATGGATAAATCCTGAAACTCAAGCTTTTTCTAGCTTAACTACTACAGGAACTTCAGGCGCATCAACTTTAGTAGGAGGAGTTTTAAATGTTCCTCAGTATGCAAGTAGCGCACTGCCATATACTTCTCTTTTTGTGAAACTGACTCAATCAGGAAACAATAATCCAACTTATTCGGTTTTATCAAATGGCACTGGCATTTCTTTTACAGGAATAGGTTACAGCACAGGGTACACAACACTTTTCATGGCAAGCGGTACTTATCCAGCTGACGGCGAGGCTATGATTATTACAGGTGGATATAAATCAGCAAGATCTTCTAATCCAACAATGACAGGATTTCACGATGGTCAAACAATAAAAATAATCACTGGTTATTATGAGTTCAACGGCACTGCAGAAGCAACCTTTATAAAGGATGATTTTGGGTTCGGAGGAATTCAATCAACTATAATAGAAATAAGAGTATTTAACTAATGAGTGGAATATCGTCTTACCAATTAAAATCACAACCAGATGGCTCTGATATAGTAATCGGAACATCGGTAGAAAATGGGCAGACTAAAAACTTCTCTGTTCAAGCACTATCTAACTACTCTATAAACAGCTATCTCAAGAATATTAGCTGGCAGTTTATTGTTTTAGAACCAGATCCGAGCGAAAGACCGGAAGGGACGATATCTTTTGAAAATTATGGCGGTCAAGGAACTAATTGGTCGGCTATTACAAGGTTATACGTAAACACAGCGATGCCTAATGGCTCGACTTCGGTGAACTACCTCGCAAGACTTGTAGGAAAAGACATTATATTCGGTGATAGAAACAATTTAGATGGGTATGGCATCTTTAAACTGACATCGTTGACACAAGAATCAGGTTCTGTGTACTACATGGACCTATCTTACAAGTCTGGTAGCGGAGTTATTAAAGGTTTGCACTATTATGGTATTCAAGTAGATATTGATGGTGTAGAAAGCGATAAAAACTTCGTCTTTAATCAACCTGTAGCAGCATCGACCTGGAATATCACTCATAATTTGAATAAATTTCCTTCAGCGACTATGGTTTTATCTACAGGTCAAAAGGGATATGGTGATATAGTGTATATAGACGAAAACAACTTAACAATAACTTTTGCCTCTGCCGAATCTGGTAAGGCTTATATGAACTAAACTATGGCAATACCTTTTTTAAACAACATAAATCTCAGTAATAATGAGTTGCAGAACGCAAAACTGCATATAACAGGAACAGCGCCAAACGCAGCTCCTGGTCAAATCTATTTTGATAGTTCTGATGATATAGCTAAATACTATTCGACAGCATCGTCAACTTGGATAAGTCTAATACAGCATGTACCTACTAGCAGTACTTTCATAATTCTTGATGAATCACCTGCAACTGGAGCGAGAAGAAACTTAACTGCTGCATTATCAGCCACCGGAACACCTAATTCAACAACGTATCTCAGAGGAGACAATGCTTGGTCACCTATAAGTGGTATATCTGGCACTACCTACGACTTGGATAGTTTGCAAGTTGGAGCTAATGCAGCTATAACATTAGTTGGATCTGACGCAACATTAGACACCGTTACGCTCGTTGCTGGTACAAACATAACTATCACTGATGATGGATCTAACAATATAACAATAGACTCAGCTAACCCTGACCAAACTATAACGTTGACAGGTGAAGTAACTGGATCTGGAACAACTTCAATAGCAACAACAGTAGCTAATGGCGTATTGGATGTAGCTAACTTTAATGCTTCAGCTGTTGTAACAGTGGCAGAGGGAATTGAAAACAATGACAATGATACAACTCTACCAACCTCAGCAGCTGTTAAAGCGTATGTGGACTCAAGCGTTGCTGGTGGATTGATTTATCAAGGTGGTTATGACGCTGCTACAAATACTCCTAACTTAGACGCTACGCCTATAGCTGGTATAAAAAAGGGTTGGACATACACAGTTACAGTTGATGGACTTTTCTTTACAGAACAAGTTCGAGTAGGAGACGTTATTATTGCTGAAATCGATTCGCCAACTACTTTAGCTGACTGGACAACGGTTCAAAATAATATTGATTTAGCTAGTTTAACACAAGTGGGTATTGGTAACGTAAATGCTGGAACTGGAATATCAGTTACATATGCTTCAGGTACGGCTACGGTAACAAACACACAAACAAACGCGAATAATACTTTTGCTGGTACCATCGCGGCTTCAGGAGCAGTTACACACTCTCTTGGAACTAAAGATGTTATTGTGCAACTATATGATATAGTTACTGACGAGACTGTTTATGCAGACGTTGATAGAAACTCAACATCTCAAGTTACAGTAACATTCGCATCCACGCCTACAAATTCTGTTAGAGTATTGGTTCAGAAGATAGGATAACAACTAAATACATTACATGAAATTTAAAAACTACATAGAAGTACAATCTGGAATAAAAGACTCGGCGGACTCGCCTGGTACTTTAGACCAGGTATTAACTTCCACAGCCACGGGTGTCGCCTGGGTAGATCCAAGTACTATTTCAGCTGAAGCTGCTACACTAGTTGTTATTGAATGTAAGAACACTTCTGGGGCAACTATAAACAAAGGGACGCCTGTTTATCAAACCGGAACAGTTGGCGCGACAGACGTTATCGAGATTGCTCCTGCTGATGCATTGATATCTGCAGGTAATCAACCAGCTATTGGTTTACTGCAAACAACATTAAATGACAATGGTTTTGGTAAAGTTGTAATAACTGGTGAATTCTTAAACTTTACTACAGACCCTATTGATGGATTAACACCAACGACAGGTGATAAAGTATTCTTAAAATCAGGAGGTGGATTAACACTTACAAAACCAACAGGCGCAGAGAACGGTATTCAAAACCTAGGTCTTATTGGTAAGGTATCTGGCGGAAATGCTGGATCTATTACTGTTTCATCTATTATGCGTACCAATGATGTACCTAACTTACCGACTGGTAAGATATGGGTTGGTGATGGTAACACTATAGTGTCTGATACAGTTTTCTTAGACGAGCCGAATGGTAGAATGGGTATCGGAACTACTAGTCCTGCTGCTAGGCTTCACGTTGCCAACTCAGGCGAGTGTAATATAGATATTGAAGATACAGGCGGTCAAGGGTATAGAATTTTTGCAAGGAATAGCGACAAAGTATTTGGTTTTTATGATGCTACAAGCCTAAGGACTTGGTTTAGGTACTCTGGAAATTCAAATATCAATAGCACTAAACTTGCATTATTAGAGGGGGGTGGTAACGTAGGTATCGGAACTACTAGTCCTAATTCTAAGCTTGAGGTTGGAAACGGTGATATAAACATTGGAAGTGCTCTTCCAACAGTAGGCGCTTTATCTAATAAACTTAACTTCTGGGGTTACACCGCGGGGCAAGGAGTATGTGCTAGCATTGGATCATATAGAGGTAGTAATTATGTATCAGGTGGGTTAATTTTTGAAACTGGAGAATTAACAACATCAGAAAAGATGCGTATTACCCCAGGAGGTGACGTTGGTATCGGAACTACTAATCCTAATGACAAACTACATGTTTCAGCAGGAGCTATTAGACTTGACGACTTTTATCAATTAAGATGGGGAGGAACAGGGACTGGTATTTATGGTCACTCTACACAAGGTTTAAACTTTTATACAAGCGCAGGAACAACTAGGTTAAAGATAGAAGACGGTGGCAACGTCGGGATCGGGACGACTAGTCCTTCGTATAAGTTAGAGGTTAATGCTGGTAACGGAATATTTGTAGGTGACGGCGGAGCACCTGTTTTAGAAGCAAACTCCTCCACCGGGTTGTTTAAGATAGGCGATACAGATGAGTTAAGTGATGGTGTTTATCTTACAAATGACACAGGTGGTAACTTGGATATGTACTCAGGAGGTTCTATAAAAGTTAGAATGAATATTAACGGTAACGTGGGTATTGGGACAACAAGTCCTGGAGGTAAGTTAACTATTTCAAGCAACGGAGCGGAAGGTATTGAGTTTTTTCCTAATAATTTTACTAATGGAAATACAACACAGCATTACGATCGTACTGCTAGTGTTTACTCTATTTCAAAAACAATAGCAGCTGAACATATATTTAATATAGGAACTAGTGAAAAAATGCGTATCAACTCTTCAGGTAGCGTAGGAATTGGAACGACTAGCTTTTCTGGTAAGTTATCTGTAAACGAAGCAGGCTCTGGGGTTTATTTCACAAGAAACAGCGGTGACAACGGAACTACAGCTCCTGTGTTAGCTTTTGCGAACGATAGTACAAAAAGTATAATAGCTGCTGCAGGAGATGGAATAGTATTTAGAACAAGAACAGTAGGAGGTGCCGCTTTCTCAGGTTCTGAAAAAATGCGTATTACCTCAGGTGGTAACATCGGGATCGGGACAACTGCCCCTGGGTCTAAACTAGAAATTAGAGGAACTGATCCACTACTAGAGTTAAACACGGCTTCGTCAACAGGTAACCCATATATGATGTGGTCACAAGCTGGAACTCGTAGATCTTATATACAGCACGTTGACTCTGGTGATAATCTTACTATAGCTAGTGAGTATGGTGGTATGAGGTTTATGACGGGCACAGGTGGAGCTGAGACTGAAAGAATGTATATTACCTCAGGTGGTGACGTTGGTATAGGTACCACCTCGCCCGCTAATAAACTTGACGTTGTTGGTATTTCTAGATTTACACACTCTTCTTCAACATCTTATAGAGGAGCTATTGAAACAGTAGTAGACAATGCTTATCCTACTTGGGATATTGGTTGGCTTCACGCTAGAACCGGTAGCAGTACTTATGGAAACGTAGCTAGGTTCAACGATCAGTCTGGTTTTCAAATAGGCGCTATTACATATAATGGCTCGGCTGGTGTTAGTTACGCTACTACTTCGGACTATAGATTAAAGGAGAATATTGAAGAAATAAGTGATAGTATAAGTAGAGTTAAAAAACTTAAGCCGTGTAGGTTTAATTTTACTACAGAGAAAAGCAGAGTTGTAGATGGTTTTATAGCTCATGAAGTTCAAAAAGTAGTTCCCGAGGCTGTTCATGGTGAAAAAGATGCTTTACAAAAAGATGGATCAATAGACGCTCAGACATTAGAGGTGTCTAGATTAATTCCAGTACTTACAAAAGCGCTACAAGAAGCTATAGCTAAAATAGAACAATTAGAAACAAGAATACAAACATTAGAAAATAAATAAATATGACTACTTACAACTGGAATTGCAAAACAGTGGATGCTTATCCACAAGACGGAGAATACTCAGATTTAGTGTACAATGTACACTGGATTGTTACTGGTATATCAGATGAGTTAGACCCTCAAGGTGTAGCTTACAACGCTACTAGTATTGGTACACAAACATTAGACGTCAGTGACGTGACAGATTTTATCCCGTTTGAGGATTTAACAAACGAACAAGTTGTTACTTGGACAAAAGGAGCTATGGGTGAAGAGCAAGTTGCTTCTATTGAGGCTAGCATTCAGTCTCAGATCGATGCTTTGATTACACCTACAACCGTTACTTTGACTATTGGTGAGCCAGTACCACCAACAGAAGAGTAATTATCGAGTAAAACGTGTAATGATAAGTCAAGCACTACTCTAATTTCAGAGTATAATCAAATCAAATCAAATTAAATTAAATATGACTGACAAAATCGTCAAAAACTTAAACTTTGGTGACGAAGCCAAGGTTAAAGTATTCGAAGGAATTAATAAACTCACTAAAGCCGTTAGTTCTACACTAGGAGCTAGCGGTCAATGTGTAATATTAGAAGATGGTAGCGGAAGACCAATCATCACTAAAGATGGTGTAACCGTTGCTGATTCAATAACATTACTAGACCCAGTAGAAAATATGGGTGCTACGCTTTTAAAGGAAGCTGCTAGAAAAACTGTCAAAGAAGCTGGAGACGGAACGACCACGGCTACGGTACTAGCGCACTCAATCTTAAGTGAAGCTTATCAAGCTTCTAAAGAAAATAACATTAGAGTTATTAAAGATGGTATTGCTACAGGTGTAGAAAAAGTAATAAAATACTTAGAAAGAAAAAGTATTGAAGTTAGTGGGGACATGTTGAAAGACATTGCCACTATTAGTTGTAACAACGAAAGAGATCTAGGTGAAATCATTGGCGATGCTTTTGAAGCAGCTGGAGAAAACGGAGTTGTTATAATGGAGCCAACAGATACTGAAGAGACTAGCTTTGAGTTAGTTGATGGTGTTCAGTATGAAAAAGGTTTGACAAACTCACATTTTGTGACTAGTCAGGAGAAAAGAATAGCTGAGCTAGATAAACCAGTTGTTTTACTATTAGAATCACCAGTTGAATCTGTTAGAAAAATACAGTCTATTTTAGAATATGTTATTCAAAACAACAAACCTTTATTGGTTATAGGTGATTTAGATCCACAAGTGATTTCTACGTTAGCTATGAACAAGGTTAAAGGTAATATTAAGGTTAACGTAATCAATGCTCCTACATACGGGGTAAACAAGAAAGATGTATTATCTGATTTAGCTGTCTTAACAGGCGCTACAGTAATAAACGAAGATCTTGGAGATGACTTAGATGTTATAAACCCAAGTTTACTAGGTACATGCATCAAGAGTGTTACTGATGATTACGAGACTATACTACAAGTAGATAACGAAACAGAAGAAGTTAAAAGTCTAATACAAGAGGTTAAAAACCAAATCAAAGAAGCTAAAGCTCCTGGAGACGTTATTAGATTAGAAAGAAGACTATCAAGGTTATCTGCTAAAGTAGCTATAGTAAAAGTAGGTGCTAACTCAGAAGTTGAGTTGAAAGAAAAGTCTGATAGAGTTGAAGATGCTATCTGCGCTACTAAAGCCGCTATTAAAGAAGGTATAGTATCTGGAGGTGGAATCGCGTTGTTAGATGCATCTATTAAAATTAAGCCTAAGAATATTGGTGAAGAGATACTTCTAGAAGCCATTAAGGCGCCATTTAAGAAGATATTAAGTAATTCGGGTGTTGAGTTTCAAGTGTCAGGTAAAGAAGGTGTAGGAATCAACGTGGTAACAGGTAAGATGGTTAATATGATTAAGAAAGGAATTATTGATCCTTTGTTAGTTACTAAAAGCGCTCTTAAAAATGCTGCCTCAGTTGCAACAACGATATTATCTACTGATTGTGTAATTAATAACTTGAGAGTTGGAGATGAAAGCAATAGGAAATAATATTCTCATAGATAAGATAAAAGAAGGACCTGTATCTAAAACAGACGGAGGTTTACTTCTAACACAGTCTCAGAGACAAGATGTTAGATATAAAAAAGCTACGGTTTTAAATTGTGGCGATCAAGTTACCGGAGTTAAAGAAGGTGATTTAATATTTTACGATAAACACGCTGGTCACAGGATAGAAATAGATGACGATGTTTATTATGTTATTAGATTTCAGGATGTTGTTGTGGTGTTATGAGAATAACGCCTAATGATATCAAAGATCTTAACA
>Ga0209602_1002150_pt1 | contig 16434 bp, 20 predicted proteins | sample COGITO_mtgs_1205_3_FD_184810 | JGI IMG/M metagenome (GOLD analysis project Ga0209602, IMG submission 184810) | Pelagic marine microbial communities from North Sea - COGITO_mtgs_120524 (SPAdes) (version 2) | ecosystem: Environmental > Aquatic > Marine > Epipelagic ...
TGAAATATTTGATTCATTAAACACTGTTCCTAGCATTGCTGCTTGTACTTCGTGCGGAAACACGCTTCCTGCTGCTGTTGCTAGTGGTTGTGTAAGCCCTGCTGCTGTTGGTCCTACAAATACAATAGCACCGCCGAAGTCATCTGGTAAATCAACTGCGCTCACACTTTTGCTGCGCTGACTCCAGTCTATCCACACTTCACCTGTAGGCGATGTTTGTATTACACCAAACTGTGGTATGCGTAGTTTGTCCACACCCATTGGGCTTAGTTTTATTTGAAACGAGGGATCGCCTGCTATTACTCGCAACACTTCCATTGTAACATTTGGATACAGTGTTCCGCTGGATTCTACCACCAAAGGTATGCGTCTTGTTACACCATCTACTTCTGGCCAACTGTTGGTGATACCATTGCCTACTGCCGAGAATTCCACATCAGGAACATTAGCAATAATACCAGGAACACTAGGAATGGTGCCAATGTAATCGCTATTAACAATAGTAGCACCAGGATTGATCGCTTCATTTTTATTCTCCTCCGCACCAAGTATTGTTACAATCACAGGTAGTTGCTGCATTGTCTCTGCTAGTAATGCATCTTCGCCCGACCTGTCTGTTTCCGACATCAACACATTAAACACCACAAGCCCAGCGCCTCTGCTGTATAAGTCCTCTATAAGGGCAGCATAATCGCCTCTCGGCCACGGCCATTGTCCGTATGCCTCTAAACTCGGTTCATCGATGTTTACTGTGTAGATGTTGTTTTCCACTGGCTGTTGATTAACAATCAGTGTGTCAAAGTATCTCAGTTTTATACTTTCTAAGAAAGGCGGATTAATACTATACACCCATGCAAGTATGCCTAGTAATAATATACTCCATAAAGGCGAAAATAGTATTTTTCTCATTATTTTTCTTCTTTTATATCTCTAATTCTGTCACTTAACTTTTTGTCAAGTTTTGCAATATCTTCGTCGATTTCGTCAATCCAACCTTCAACTACATTGAAAGTGTTTTGTACTGTAGTTTCAAACTCTTCCATTTGTGTTCTAAAGGTATCATTAATACGAATATCTTGACTGTCAACATGTGCACCTAAGCCATCAATGCGTTTGTTTGTTTCTAGTACTGCTTCTAGTGTTTTATCACTTAGTTCTTGAATGTCTTTTTTAAGTTGTGCTACATCGTTAATTAATGTAACTTCTTTCTCAACTTCAGTCCTTGCTGTAAGTTCTGACATTTCTGCTTTTAATGTATCTATTGTTTGTGATTGCTGTGCTATCCACCATACAAATCCACTGACTTGTAATACTATTGCTACAACAACACCTATACTGAATTTGTTGTTCATTTTTTCTTTCCTAACAGTTTTGCTCGCATTGCATCTAGCTCTGCTGTTTTTGCTGCTTTTGCTATTGCGGCTTGATCGGGCGTGATCGATAGTTTGGGTTCTTCACTCCCCGTTCGTACTCTACTACTGGATTGTAGTTTAGGTTGTTCTTCTTTTGAAACCCTTGATGTTTTATTATCAAGGGTTTCTCTGATTCGGGCAATTCTTGCTTTGTGTTCTTGTTGGCGCTGGTGAAGGTAGGTTTCAAGCAATTTCTCCTGAAACTTTTCCTCCACCATATTTTCTATATGTTCTTTGAACAACCATTCGCTTATCCATTTCATACAGTATTTATTTTAGAACTTCCAAGTAAGTCCTGCGTTCAGAGTGGTACTTGTATTATCACCTGCTATAACTCTGTTAACACCTGCTTCAATACCGATAGTTTCATTAACAGCACGATTTAAACCTAGTCCTATGCGGGTTGTTTGTGCATCATCAAAGTCTCTAGCAAAACTTGCATTTAAACTACCTGTATCAATATTAACACCAATTGTAGCATAACGATATGTGTCGCTAGTACCTGCATCTAGTAATGCTGATTGAACATCGCCTGTTTCTGTAAATGCTTCGTGACTATTTCTGCCTAATGTGTAACCAGCAAATGGACGAACTGTACCAGTTGACTTTTCTATTGTAAGTGTACCCCATCGGTCAGTTGATGTAGTTGAGCCTGCTGCGGCAAAGTCGCCTATTGTTCTAGTGTATGATAAGTCTGTATTCGAAGCATTTACTGTGCCACTTACTGTCATATCACGATCGTCAATGTGCTTGCTTGCACTGAAACTTAATACAGTAGTTGACATATTTCCTGTGCTATCAGAACCAGTTATGTCAGTTGTTATACGATTAATGCCTAACCCAACTGATAGAAGATCCTCAGTTGTAGTAGTGTGGCCTAGGCCAAATACGTTTGACTCAGCATCATACCCATTACCCATGTCGTGACTAATACGTCCTGCACTAAATCCTTCTGCAATACCAACACCTCTGTGAGGAGCTAGTGTTAACATTTGGCTTGCTTGATCCATACGTCCTACAAACGGATCTAGTGTTTCAACTGTTGTAGTTGCTGTACCTAATGTAGCGTCACTATAAATGTCCCAAGTTGCTGTTGCTTTTTCTCTAGCAATAGTTTGTACGCCATCTGCTGTTGTACTTGTGTGACTTGTAACACTACTTGTGCCTGTTCCTACCACAGTCGTACCGCTTGCTGCGTCTGTAGCACTACCAACATCTTCTAGTGTTCCCCACGAACTAACATCAGCGCCGCCGCCGGCACCTGCTGTAATAGCAGAATCCGCAGCATCAAAAGCACTTGGTCCAAAGATGTAAGCATAGTTTGCTTCTAATATGTCACCTGTACTAACACCTGTCCAATGCCAAGTAAGACCAATAGTATTGTCTCCTGTGTTTGTGTTTGATCCATCACCATCTACAGTATTTTCTGTATACGCATCTGCTTCTGTACTCCAACTACTAATACCAGCATCTACATTACTATCTGTTGAATACAATCCTAACGCATAGCGTGAAACTGTTGCTTCAGCAAATGCTACATTACTATCTGGAATGATGCCATAACCTAGCACGTTGTCTGTAGCACTGGTGTCGCCTGTTTCTGGCATAGCATCTGGATCAATAAAACGTCCAAAGTATACATCAGTTGCATCACTTCCAGCAGTAATGTCTGTGCCAATCTCAACATGTTCTGCTGTAGCACCTAAACTATAAGTGTTTTCTATTTCCCAACCACTGTGTGCTGAATTTGTGCCTGTCCATACAAATCCATCTGTGGTATCTGTTAAACCATCAGCATCTGTCCATGCGTTTGAACCACTGTTGTTGTTTGACGAATTTGTGCCATCAATCTTTAGGGCAAATCCATCAAATGGTGAACCTGGTGTTAGATAGTCACCTTGTGCGCTATCTGCTGGAAACGTGCCTGAACCTGTGCTATCAAACTGTAGTCCTGGACGTGTGCTTCCGCCTGATCCAAATGTTCCTGATGTACCGTTAACGCCGGCTTTTACGTAATCGTTTTCTAACACACCCATACCAGTGGCGGTTGTGCTCATACTACTTGTATCTGCTATTGCAGTCGTACATAGAAGTACAGCTAAGGTGCTGCTTATTATTATTTTTTTCATTTTTTACCCTCTTGTATTGGTGCCAGTTGCGCCCTCACGCTGTTGACTACATATTTATTTAAGCATAATCTCTATTCCTAAAACTATGCCGATATCCTTAGTTTCTATGCCTGGTGCTATAAAGATTCTTGTTTTGCCTAAGTCATACGTGCCTCTAACATAAGGAGTAATTAAGTTGTTGTAGCCTGTTACAATTGCAGTTTCAATCCCAAAATTATTATATTCTTGTCTAGCTCCTGCATATACGCTTAAATTTTCTAAGCTGTTATAATATGTACCTGTAATAAAGTTTTCATGTGTATATCGTAGGTGTGGATGAAAGGCATTGTATTTTTCATCAAATCCGATATGGGTACTAAGACCTAAACTAATTGTTAGTGCTTCTAATAGCATTGTGCTTTCCTTTAATTATGCTGCTCAACGCTTACAACACAACCGTTTGGATTGGTGCATACACCAGTTAGGCTAAACGATTTAGCAGAAGTATCGGTTTGTTGACTAAGTGTTACATTATAGGCAGGGCCATATATGCTTTCTACTGAAATGCTTGCTGACGCACTATTCATTCCACGTTGGTTTACATCAATTACGTTATAGTTGCCAGCAACTTCAATGTCAGCAGTTTTTTGTCCGCCGTTACCTCGCTGATATGTAGTCACATCATTTCCAGTACCAGAAATATCAATATCTAAAAGATGCTTTTGATTTCCTCTTTGTGTTATTTCAACATCATTGCTATTGCCAGAAATTGTTGCGGTTAATTCATGTCTACCATAAGTTTGATTAATTTGTCCTTGATCAGTCTGGGCTGCTTTAAGATCGTTGTAATCACCAGTAATTGTAACTGTTGCAGTGTGGTCGCCGCCCTCTGCTAAATCAACTGTACCATCAGGATGTTTACCTTGCCATATTACCAAATCATTATTATCACCAGTAACGCTGGCAGTAATCATTCCACTATCGCCGCCTCCGCCTTGATAGAAATCCATGTTATTGCTGTCGCCGTCTAACATTCCTTGGACGCCATGATACTGACCTTTTTGTACCATATCAACTTTATTATTATCACCTTCAATACCTTTAGTCGCACCAGGTATTCCACTGATAGAATTATCATCGCCTTCTTGCAAGATGTTTAAAGCGAAGTTATCACCAACTTGATATATATAAATTTCGTTTGCATTACTAGTAGTCGTTTTGATTGATAGTAATACTGTTAGCGCCACCCACGCCCACTTTATATCCATAGTTGCTAAACCCTCCTTGTTGCATATCCACACTATAACTGTGCCCTTGACTTAATCTCAGTTGAAAGAAGTGCTGATCGCCTTCTGCTCTACTTACTACAAAGTATGGATATTCTTCATCGTAAAATATATTTGTTTCTGGATCTAATCCTAGAAACTTCTCTTCAAAAAATGCTGCGTTTTGTACCATTAGTTCGTCAAACCATTGTGCTAGTATCTCTGCTAGTTGTCTAGCCATTTCATCGTAAAACTCACTGTTTAAATATGTTGTGTTGTCTAAGTCGGTGACCCAGATGCTTTTGATACCTTCAACAAGCGGATCTTTGTCGAGCTCGTCGAACTTTAAAAAGTCAATGTCTAATAGATTTGTTACAGGAAACTGTCTTTCTAGTTCTGCATCATACGGATCCTCGCGGCGTATAATTAACATTGAGTTTAACATATCCTCTGGCAAGTCTAATAGCACTGTAGGACCTGGTGTTGCTCCACTGTGCGGAACAACTGTGGTTTGAAATGCTTGATTCATTATAACTGTGCCAACATCGCTCGATACACTTATTTCACCTATGATACAATCGCCACTGGTATTACAACTTGGTAACAATGTAATCATGCTGCCACCAATCTCGTCTACAATCATCATAAAGTCTGTGCCACGCACATTAATAGTTGCACTTGGTGTGCGTATGTTAACACGTTGTCTGCTGTTCTTTGCTATTTGTCCACTGGCATAACGCACTGCGCCTAGTGTTGCTCGCATACTCAATGCACCTTGTTGAGTGTTAGGATCATATATAAACTCATCAATGATCATACGTGAGTTTTCTGTTACATCGACTCTAGTATCATCAACAAAATCTAATCTTAGTTTGCCATCGGCTGTAACTACATTGTCATTCATTTCCAAGCCAAGTCCTACTTCGCCTGTGTATGCTGTGTTATCTCGTTTGATTGTGCTGTCGCCTTTTGATTCGGCAACTTGTCCTATGTTAGCATATGTTGGAGTGGCTGATAAAAATAATAGTACAGCTAATAGTTTAGTCAGTTTGGGTGATGTCAACATCTTGTGCATCCCCTGTAAATGTTCCATTTACAGTGTTGTCATATATTCCACTTTGTGTAATATTATAACTACTGCCGCCGCCTGTAACATCTAATTTAATACTATGCCCTGCACTGTCGCCATCACCTGTTTGTGATGTATCAAACGTACTACCTGTTGTGCTGTTTGCTGTAAGTGTTCCATCTGTACCTGCTGTGCTTGCCAGACTGTTTGAACTGTCCACTGTAATGTCTAGGTTTGCTGCTACACCGTCGATTGTGCTTTCGAATACATTGCCATCGCCCGTCACTACAAACGATATCACAGAGTTTTGAGAATCACCAGTTGTACCAATGTCTATATCAAATATCTGACCATCACCGGTTACAGTCATGTCAAGTGTTACAGTTTCGCAGTTTACACCATTTGAATCGCACACTAAATCTACAACATTATTATTGCCTGTAAATACCCATGTACCTGTGTAGGTGTTACCGTTTATAACTGCTGCTATAGTGTTATTATTACCGGTTTGAGTAATATCAAATGTCATGTCGTCACCAGTGAAGGCAGCATCAGTTGTGCTGTCGCCTACTTGGTTGTCCTGACCATCTTGTGTTATGTCTAGATCTAAGTTATCACCAATTTGTGTTATGTAAATTTCGTTTGCATTTACAGTAACACTAAATGATAATAATAGCAAAATCCATACTAGTAATAAATTTCTCATTAACTTTTGCCCTTCACTATTATTTATTGATCGATTGGTTTAATTTAACGAGCATTTAATAGATTCATACCATAAAAATTTGACGGTTTGTCAAAAATTTGACGGTTTTGGAGTATTTTACGGTTTAAAATTCCATAAATTTTGATTAGCCCCTTGGTATATTAACTCAATTACTGCTAATTCGATTGCCTCACGCACTGCATAATTAGTTGGCTCGTTAATACTGTATCCAGTTTCAACTTCTAATGCTTTCGTTCCAAGATCTAAAAATTTGAATACATCTGCTCCAGATCGGTAACTTGCTATTGATTTTTCTGCTGCTACACTTACTAACACTCTGCCCGAACTTACACTTACAATACGCATTGCAACAGTAACAGTATCAATTCTATATTCTGCTGCTGCACCTATACCAAAGTATCTAGCACCAGATCCACCTGTAGCAATGTTTGAATCATAACCCACAATACCGCCTTCTAGTATAATGCCAGCAAACTTCATTGGAGCTAATGGTGTCGGGTTATCTTTTTCGTAATTAGTTCTAGTATTACGTATCAACTGGCGTTCTTTAATAACATTATCCATACCAACACGTTCTACAACTTCAAACCAAGTACCTTCTCCTGCTTGTAATAATGCATCTATTACCCAAACTTCTGCACCTTGTGTAACAGCACTAGATAGGTTAGCAACATTGTCTGCTGGTTTACGCTGTCCTGTTTTGTCTTGGAAACTGTAAACTGCAACTGTCATCACAGGGCCATCAAGTGGTTTTAGGTCATTTAGTTCTGTCACCATTGGATTAGTCTGTATAGTTGCTTGTGGTGATTGCAGGTTAGTAGGCATGGTTCTTGTACTACATGCAGCAAGAAGTAATAGTATTGGTATTAGTTTCCACATTAAAAATTAAACTCCCCTGATCCAGGAATAGTTATTTCTGTGTAACCTTCTTCACCGTCTATTATAAGTGTAATATTACCTGTGGTAGGGTCTTTACTCCAAGTAATCTCAGCACCCTCAACAGTAGTTGAACCACCATCTGCACACGCTGGCTGATCTTCTTCACCACATCCAGCGAACATACTATCGACCATTTGCTTTGATAGTGTAGCGTAGATGCGTGACTCTAAGTTACGAATAAACTTGTTTAAGGTAGTGTTTTCGAGCTCACGCTCAATGCGATTTGCTTCAGCTTCTGCTTTTTTAGCAATGTCTTGACTTCTATTAAACTGTAGCTGTTCCATACTTAGCACATGGGCACTATACCCTTGGCCACTAAAGCTAGGACTTTTAAAGTTGTGAACTAAATCTGCATTTATTGGAGTAGCAAAAAGTAGTATAAGTGTTATAGTAAACAAGTACTTCATACTACTATTTATTCAATTTTTAATTACGTGCTACCTTGAAGCTCATTTTACCCTGAGAAGCAGCCGCAGCGCCATACTTAGTTTCGAGGGTAATTTTTCCTTTGCCCATTTCTTTATTTGGCCAAAGCACGTCAAACTCTAACGCACCATTTCTAGGTTCAGCATGTATCTGAATAAAGTTGTATTCTAATATTTCTCTAGCCATTGTTTCAAAGTTTGATAATACTTTATCTACATTAATCATTCTTTTTAGTTCAGATTTAATAGCATATTGTATCATGCCGCCTAACGGAACATCTGGGTTTCTTGTTCTTTTTAAATTTGCATCAAGTAGTAATCTATATGGCTTAGGAAGTTTTTTAATTTTTGCCATTGTAAATGTTTTATCTTTATACCAATTTAAAATTTGTTGAATTTTAGTTTCGTCAAATGGCATTATAGCTTTTAGATATTTTGGCATTTTAACGCCTTGTTGTTGTAACGAATTAATACCATAGAATGGCTGACTAAAGGCTGTTCCTTGTGTTTGCATTGTTGTTACAAAATCAACTTCAGCAGTATATGTATTACTGTCCTTTAAATTTTCTGGTATTTTTAACCCATCTAGACTAGGTGCTGCGCCGTCTTTTCCTTTACTACTCACTAAAATACTGTTACCAGTCTTTGCATTTTTGAAGTAACCAATACTGTCTGCTAAAGGATTACTTACTGCCTCTGGAAAAAACATTTCTATTTCGTTTAGACTACTTACACCTAAGTGTGCAAGCCATTCTTTACGTGTAGGGAAATTTGCTGTACCTTTAATTAATGCAAGTACGCCTAAGTACTCCCCTGCATAATCTTGTATAGCTTTTTGAAATTCTTTTGGAATGTTATCAAATCTAGCATTATTACCTGTTCTGATTTCCTCCGCCATTTTAATTACCATTTGTCCGTAGTCAGTGTCTTGTAACACACTATTTTTAATTACTGCATCAAAAACTTTACTTCCATTAAATCTACCATTAGGAAATATATGACTTGGTTTTAGTAATAGTTTTTCTTTATCTGCTTTGCCGCCTGTCCACTCTCCAGGTTTATATAATCCACTTACTGCAACTTGTTTGTTTGGAAGTTCTGTACCGTCTGTATCAATAATTGTGCCTGTAATTCTATCACTACGACTACTTACTGTTTGACCCGGATCAGCTTTTATACTTCTTTCGCCTTGTTTACCTATTTGTAGTACAGGATCTTGTGATGCTAACGCCTTATTAACTTGCGGTAAGTACTTGTCATCGGTAACTTTGGATAGGATAGCTTCGGCAATCTTAAACTCATTATATCTCATATTAGATTCCTAATTTATTTTAAGTATTTATCTTAGGAAACAACATATCAGTACAAAACTTATCTACGTCTTCTTCGTCAAGTCCTAGACTTTTCATTGTGCGCGGCGTGTGCGGATTTTGCTGTTGATTGTGGCAGTAATAGTTTTGTGCTGCTGTTACTAGATCTACATTGCCTGATCCAGTAAACTCACCAATTTCATCAAAGTATGCACGAAGGTTGTTTAATGCTAATTCAATAATAGCAACTGCTTCTTCTTCTGTGCTTACATTACCTGCGGCAAGCATCTTGTCTGTAAAGATGTTAGTAGCCCACTCTGGTAACTGTCTTTGCTTAGTAGGAATAAAGTCTGCAACAGCTTCCTTGTATCCTGCAATCATAGGATTGTCTATATCAGCACTTGCACTAAAGTCGTGAAACGCACCTGTCATTTTGTTCTTACCGGCAATCACATCAAAGCCGTAGATAGGACCAGGATTGTTTAGTACTGGAAACACGCAAACGTGCATCATCCACAGCCCTTTTGACTCCCTAGCATCTACTACATCAATATGAGCGCGGCGAACGTGATCATTGCGCCACACTCGATTAACCCAAGTATCGTTATTAAAGTGGGCAAGGCCAGGTTCTTCAAATTCAACTGCTTTTTCATCAAAGATTTGTATAATCTCATCTTTACACTCTATTAGTTTATTCCAGATTACACTCAACAGCTAACTCCTTAAATAGTTGTGTTGCAAATTTAAAACATTCAATTGCTTCATCTGCCATATCATCAGAACATTTAGTTCTAATTAAATCTTTGTACTCAGTTGGTTCACAATCAAATTGATAATACTTTCCGCTACCCGGAACACGTTTAGCAATCATTTGACCGCCACTGAGGTCGCCCATATGACGTACATAAACATGTGCCATAATTTTGTCTGGATCTTCCATAATAGTTTTGAGATGATCGTGGTAGGCAGTAATTGCAGGTAGATACGTTACTTCCTTACCGTTAGGCCATAATTCAATTGCGTCTTCTAATATACTTGGAGTTCTCCTAATCATGGGAATATCATTAAATAATCCGTGCATCATAGCAAATGCTTCCAACACATCATAACATGCGTGTTGTTGCCATAGATACAATGCATATTGCTCGTCAGTGAGCTTTCCTTTGAACATTGCCTTAACAAATGTTTGACGCTCGGCGTCTTTATGATATTCCCAAGTTAGTTCTTTTAATTTACTCATCAGCTTCTACTCTAATTGTTAACGGAAATCCGTTTGCACGAGCTAAATTCACAGTTTCAATTGACTTTTGTTCTGCTATTTCATAGTTATATACACCAGCAATTCCTGATCCTTCACTGTGAATGGTTAATGTTAAGTTTTCTGCTACACTAGGACTATGTTTATAAATTTCGATCAGTACTTCAATAACAAATTCCATTGGAGTCTGCTCATCATTTACAAAAACTACTTTATATTTAATTGGTTCTGTAATTTCAATTTCAATTTTTTCATCAAGTTGAATATCGGATTGATTCATTTTTTTTCTCCTAATATTGGGGGAGATATTTCACTCCCCCAAGACTGTTTACTTACTGTCAGTGTCAATTGCTTCATGCACATGTCCATTCCAGTCGTTGATTGCAATCTTCTTGGGTTGCAATTCTTCTGGAACTTCACGCTTCAAATGAATGTTCAGCATGCCATGTTCAAGGCCTGCGTTTTCAACTTCTACGTGTTCAGCAAGTGTAAACTCTCTACGGAAGTTGCGTCCGCCAATACCTTTGTGTAGGTAGTTGACTTCTTCATCTCCTTTAGGAGCAGTTCCTTCAATCTTTAATTGATTACCGTCTTTGGTAATCTCAAGATTGTCCATACCAAAGCCAGCGACAGCGAGTGTAATCATAAACTCGTCTTCGTTTATCTGGGCTATGTTGTATGGGGGATAACCTTGTCCATTTGTATTTGATCTGTTTACAAACTCAAGTTCGTTAAACAGTCTATCAAATCCAATAGTAGCTCTGTGGAATGTTGGTAGGTCTAGAGTTGTTAGTCTTGTCATTTTGTTTCTCCTTTAATAAGCAAGATTAATGTAGGATCCATTATGGCATCCAGTTTTATTTATCATTTGTCTACATACACTGCATTAAATTGTTGTGTACAACGGACAAATGTTGTGCATTTGCTAAGTTGCTTGAGCTTCATAGCGCCTGCGTATGTACAAGTTGATCGAATACCTCCGAGCAAGTCCTGTACTGTTCGTGCTACTTCTCCCCTGTAAGGAACAAGTACTTCACGACCTTCGGAGGAACGATAATCTTTCAATCCTCCAAAATGTTTTGTGTTTGCTGCATCACTACTCATACCGTAGAACTGCACAAACTGCTTTTGTTCAAAGTGTGGTACATAAGTACCATCATCTTGTCTTGTGTATTCATTATTTGCATAGTGCTTTGTAATCACTTCACCACCACCTTCGTCGTGACCGGCAAGCATACCGCCTAGCATTACAAAGTCAGCACCTCCAGCAAACGCTTTAGCAACATCGCCAGGACAAGTACAACCGCCATCAGCGATGATATGTCCACCAAGGCCATGTGCCGCGTCGGCGCATTCGATGACTGCGGATAACTGTGGATATCCAACACCAGTCTGTATCCTAGTAGTGCAAACGCTACCAGGCCCAATACCAACTTTAACAATATCTGCTCCTGCAAGAATCAACTCCTCTGTCATTTCGCCTGTTACTACATTACCAGCAATAATCACTAAGTGTGGGAAGTTTTCACGCACTTTGCGAACATGCTGTGCAAAATGATCACTGTAACCATTTGCAATATCCATGCACACATATTTCAAGTTGTCTTCGCACTTAGCATACACTTGTTCTAGTTTGTTGTAATCGCTTTCGCCTGTACCAATGCTCATTGCTACATAGTCCGTTCGATTAAGCCCATCACCGTAGAAGTATTGAATAAGTTCTTCCGCAGTGTAAGTCTTAACTAAGCAAGTAAAAATCTCGCCTGTTGCAAGTACATCTGCCATTTCCATTGTACCAACACCATCCATGTTAGCAGCCATAATAGGAATACCATCGTAATGATGATCTTCAATATTTTCTGGAAACGGTGGCTCGTAGTTTCTAAACTTAAACTTGCGTCCTAATTTTACTTGACTACGACTTTTAAGAGTACTACGCTTGGGACGAATTAATACGTCCTTATAGTCTAGTTTGAGATCTTGATCGATGCGCAATTTAGAAGCCTCGTTCTTGTAATTCTTTTTGTTGTTTTTTAAGCCAACGAGCTCTGCCTGCTGCTTTGGCTTTTTTGCGCTTTAAGCTAGGCTTTTCGAATTGCTGACGCTCACGTAACTCTTGAAGAATGCCATCTTCTGCTACTTTCTTTTTAAATTTTCGCAATGCAAAATTAAAATCTCCGTTGCGTACTTCGACATATAAGCCAGACTTACTCTGCTGTTCTTTGTTTCTTTTCAATGTAACCTCCAAGTTTTTGTTGTAAGAAATCTAAATTGTATTCTCTGTTTGTGCTAAGTATATTATAATACAGGTACTCATGGTTTGTCAACCAAAAAACATTACTTAATGATATTAAATAACTTTGTAACTCTTGAACTTGTGTAGGCGAGTTGTCAATATCAAATATAACAATATCTGCCCATTTACTAATTGACAACAACCATTTAATGTCAACATGATCATTAGCATTAGCCATATAAATGTTTACATCTATATCAAACTCTGATAAATGTGATTGAAGTTCTAGTTTAAGGCCATCGGTTGGACAAATCATTAATATACTGTAGGCATTGTTATAAACAATGTCAGGTGCTGTAATTAAATTAATCTTCACGCTTTATACTTTTCCAAATAGTCGAATTATTTTGTTCTGCGTTTTGTTGATAACCTTCTTGTAACGCAATATTTTTAACTTGTTCTTCTTTATCTTTAAAAATATATCGCTTTGCAGTACCTTCTAGTAAATACTTTTCCCAAGGAACTTCTTCAACATCGCCATTTATATATGCCTGTTTCCACTCTTTGATATGTTCTTTTGGATTCTCTTCTTTCCATTTGCGCTTAGCCTCACTCCAATCTAAATTAGAGTCTTTTTCTGCGTATTCTTTTTCTCTTAATTCTTTTTCTAATGTTTCGTTATCAAACTCTTTATCTAAAGTTTCTTGATCAACATCCTCAAATTTAGGCTCTTCCACTTCTTCTTCTTCTTGAAGCGGCGCAACAATATCATGATTAGGAGGAACGTTGTCAACTATACGTTGTGCTCTTGCTTGTTCGTACTCTTGCCGAAGACGTTCACCGTCGTCATCTTTGGGTTTACGATTAAACTCAAAGGTATATTGTGCAGCAATTAATAATAATACAGCAAGTGGATCAAAAACAAAGATAATTGTAATAATTACCCACCTAACAGCATCTTCTAATATGTCTCTATCAGCTTCTTCTCCGTAGACAAATTCAGCAATATATTTTACTGGCCCAACTTCTGCTTCTAGCATACGTGCTTCTGCTTCTAACGCAAACTTTGTTTCAATAATCTTATCTATTTCATTATTTGCAGTTTTAATACGTAAATTCTGTTCTTCTATAATTGTATCTAGATCTACGTTTTCACCTATTTGTATTTGACTTCGTAAACGTTCGATAACAGATTGACTATTTGAAATTTCGTTCTCTGCTACTGCACGTATCCTAGCAATTTCTGTTCTAGCACTTTCGATTCTTGGATCTTCTACATTGCGTAGTTTTGTAATTGTGTCTTGTGCTACTTTACGTGCATCTCTATTACTAGGAATATCTACAGTTAGTACACTATCTATTTTTGCTTGTAAACTTTCTCTCTGTGTTTCTAAACCACTAGCAGCATCGTTACGTATCGTACCAATAGTATCTAACAACGATTGTTTACGCTTGTCAATACGTGTTGTTTGTTCACCACGTAGGTCTGTTACAAGGTCAGTAAGTCTAGTACGTTCAGCGTCAACTGTTTTTTGTGCTTGTGTTCTTAGATCTGTTTCTTGTGCTTGTAATTGTGCAATTCGTGCTTGTTGTGCTTCAACCCAAGTCTGTAAAGCTCTACGTGTATTACCGCCAAATAAACCATCACTAGTTACACCTATAACTGCTTGACCCTCTTGTATTTTAGTACGTTCTGTGCTTTGTAGTTTATTTGTAGTTACAACAATAGATTCTTCAATTGCAGCAATCTGTGTTTTTAAACTGTCAACTGCACTAGTATCTATATCAATGTTGCTAATACGTGCTTCATATTCATTTGCTTGTTTATTAATGCGTTCTAAGTCTGCATCAAGTTGTGCAATTTGATCTATGTAAGGTTGTATTTGTTCTTCAACACTTGCAACGCTTACACCTGCTAGTTCATTTCTATAGCTGACAACTACACTGTTTAATCGTTTAAGTTCGGAATCTAAACTTTGTATTTCGTCTTGGTAAACTGCTACACGATTTGCTAGTACATTTTCTTGCGCTGTTATAATAGCCTGTTGTTCGTCAATGCTAGGCTGGCGTCTTGTATATGCACTATCAATACGTTCTTGTTCTCTATCAATTTTATCTTGGATGCCTACATCTTGTTTATCAGCATCAGATTCGCCTTTGATAATACGCTGTTCAGCTCTAGCAATAATATCTTGCTGACGTAGTATCTCCTCTTCCATTCTACTTAACTGTGCTGTTTGTTCTTGAGCCGCACTAGTTTGTTGAATATGTGCTTTACTTAAAAAGCCAAAGATTCCCATGCTTGTAATAAACATAAGAACAAGAACAGATAATGCAAGGTAGTATTTTAACCACCAACGTGCTTTGTGCCAGTATTTGTGTAACCAAACTGCGGTTACAAGTTTTGCTATTTCAAGTGTGCCACCCATTATCATAATAGGTATTGATGCTGCCGCAAAGATTGCAACCAATCCTGCGACAGAATAGTATATTGCTACAGCACTGATACACAATGCTGTGATTAATGTAAGTATTCCAAATATCATAATATATTTATGTTATTCCCACCGATAGAATATATGCGCACCTATTCTTCCGACTAGCTGTAGTGTCTTTGCCCAACGTGGATTAACATATGTAGCGTGATAGTGTGTAGAACCTTCTGTAATGCCACGAAATTTGTTTTCTTCAACCATGTTCCATGCAATTGATTGTGCTTCTACCCAACGATCTTGATCTCTTGGATTGTCTGACTTTCCGTCGCAGTACCAACTAAACTGACAGGCATTACGCTTCATACTTCCGTCAGCATTTTTCATACCTTGCTTAATTACTTCGCAAATTGTATTAGGATAACGTCTGTCATTTACACGATTCATAACAACGTCTGCTACCGATGCTTGGTCTGCTAGGTTACTTCCTCTTGCTTCGTAGTATACGTTCAATGCCATACACTGCACTTCAGGAAATAGTTTTTCTAATTTAAAGTTCTGTGCCGATGCTGGGTTGGCTACAAAGAACAGCAATGCTGCTATAATAAAGTTTTTCATTTTTTACCTCAATGATTGTTTTTGTTTATCGACGCATACTTGCGATGTCTTTTGCATCGTCTTTTTTGTCTGCGAAGATAGGAACCATATTACTCTTGTGCATAGTTGCAATGCCGAGTAACTGGCGTTCGCCTGAATATGTCATAGACTCTTTTGCTGGTCCGTGCCCACATATCTTGTCACTAGTAGGCAAGCCCCTAGCATCTTCTCTGTAATTTGGAATTGAATTGATTGAAACATCTTTGTGTTTCTTAGCCGCAAGTTGATCAGGATGTACTCCGTTCTTGCGTAACCATTTGTCGTGTTCTGCCTGTGCTTTTAGTTGTTTAGCGTTTGGCTTCTTCTTCTTATTACTGTAGCGAGTAGTCGTTAAATACGGACCTACCATTTGCATAGTCATAAAAAAACTCCTGCTATTGTTAAACTGTATATACAGTATAGCAGGAGTTTAGTGAGCTGTCAACCTTTTATTTGTCTTCCATTAACTTTACTGCGGCATCGTAGTCTTCTTGACTTACAACACCTTCACGCAATAGCTTGCTTCTATTTACTAGATGTTTGCCTTGGACTTCTTCTTTTGATCCGCCGAAGTATGCTACACAATGTCCTTCAGAGATCATTATGTCTGTTACTAA
>Ga0209602_1002159_pt1 | contig 16413 bp, 19 predicted proteins | sample COGITO_mtgs_1205_3_FD_184810 | JGI IMG/M metagenome (GOLD analysis project Ga0209602, IMG submission 184810) | Pelagic marine microbial communities from North Sea - COGITO_mtgs_120524 (SPAdes) (version 2) | ecosystem: Environmental > Aquatic > Marine > Epipelagic ...
CACCTTGCCCTGGCCGTGGCGATTGTCGTCCTTCCACTGACCCACGTAGATGGCGCCATCCGGGTACCTCATCTCGCCATGGCCGTTGGACTTGCCGTCGCGCCACTCGCCCTCGTAGACACCGCCGTCCAACCACATCTTGCCCTGGCCGTGCAGCTCGTCGTCGTGCCACTCGCCCTCGTAGACGGCGCCGGACAACGACATAAACTTGCCCTGGCCGTGGGACTTGCCGTCGCGCCACTGGCCCTCGTAGACGTCGCCGCTCGGGTACGTCGCCTTGCCCTGGCCGTGGCGCTTGTCGTCCTTCCACTCGCCCTCGTAGACTTTACCGTCCTGATACTTACACTCACCCTGACCGTGGCGCTTGCCTTCGCGCCACTCGCCCTCGTAGACTTTACCGTCCTGATACTTACACTCACCCTGACCGTGGCGCTTGCCGTCGCGCCACTCGCCCTCGTAGAAGGCGCCGTCCGGGCGCTCGAGCTTGCCCTGGCCGTGGCGCTTGTCGTCCTGAAACTCGCCGTCGTAGACGCCGCCGTCCGAAAACGTGTGCTTGCCCTGGCCGTGGCGCTTGTCGTCCTGAAACTCGCCGTCGTAGACGTCGCCGTCCGGGTACGTCGCCTTGCCCTGGCCGTGGCGCTTGTCGTCCTGAAACTCGCCGTCGTAGACGCCGCCGTCCGGGTACGTCGCCTTGCCCTGGCCGTGGCGCTTGTCGTCCTGAAACTCGCCGTCGTAGACGCCGCCGTCCGGGTTCGTAAACTTGCCCTGACCGTGGCACTTGTCGTCGCGCCACTCGCCGTCGTACAAAAGAGAGCCATCGGAGCGCAAAAACTTGCCCTGGCCATGGCGCTTACCGCAAGCGCCGTCCCACTCGCCGTCGTAGACGCCACCGTCCGGGTACGTCACCTTGGCCTGGCCGCGGCGCTTGCCGTCGCGCCACTCGACCTCTAAGACAACAAGCTCCTCGCCGTCCTCGCCGTCGTAGACGCTGCCGTCCGGAAAGACGGCCGCAAACTTGTACGGTTTGGCAAGAGGCTTGTTGATCAGCTCGTGCACATGCTTCAAGCCAACGCAGATCGAGTAGGGCCCGGTGCAGCGGTCGAGGTTCTGTGTGGTAAGGGCGATCTCGTGCGTCTCGTGCGTCTCCGCCGGGTCAAGGATAACTCCGCGGCCGAGACATACGGTGTGGCCCGCCAGGCCGTTCCCATCCACCAGCTCGGCCAGAAAGCAGGCCTCCGGGCGGCGGGAGGCCATGTCTAGCAGCTTCTTTAGCGCTTTCTCGGGGTCCTGCTGCTTCAGCGGCACCATCTGAACCCCGATCGGCCCCAGCAGGCCCGACATATCGCTCATCTTCACGCGCCCATGCAGCAAGCCGGCAATGCAGTGCATGAGAACCTTCTCGGCGGCATCATGCAGGTTCAAGATCCGGCGAGCCATTGTGGAGAAGTGGTTCGGGTGGTTCAAATTCTGTTGATTGTTGTTTGGTTGGGGGGTGTGAACTGGTTGCTGCGGGACCGTGGCAAAAAGTGACAAAAATGTTGCGTGTCAAAAGTGACAAAAATGTTGCGTGTCAAAAGTGACAAAAATGTTGCGTGTCAAAAGTGACAAAAATGTTGCGTGTCAAAAGTGACAAAAATGTTGCGTGTCAAAAGTGACAAAAAATTGTGACAACGCGCTCATTCTTGTACGAATGGCAAGTACCCATTCCGCAGTTCGCGCTCCCGCAGCGGAGCCGTCCCCGCGCATCGACAACATGCTCTCACGCAATGAGCTTGTTAACCGCGTTGTGGGAGACCAACACCTCGGTCACCACGTCGCGTCGCTCCGTCGCGGGAAACCCGGTTATTGTGTGCGTGGCAAGAGAAACTTGATGAAGTTGCAAGACTCCGTCGAGTATCGGCCAGGCATCGGTGTCGGCGCGAACGAGTACGTCGCAACAATCTGCAAGAGCTTGTCGCGTTACACCGACATCGATGACATGGGTTGCTCGGTCGACGGGTGCGTCATCGAAAAGTACGCGGCCGAGGGCGGGATGACCATGTGCGGCAAAAGGCAAAAAAAACACCAGAACCCGCTACGTCGCAAGAACAAGGCTCTTCGTCGGAGCACGCGCACCGACGCGCCCCTTATTGCGGTGTGGTTGGGTGTCGATGATAAAGTGGGAGGCGGCAACATGTACACGTACATGGGGCTCTACAAGGCCAGTCGTTGGAGGCGAAGGATAAGAGAAGGGCTACGCTACTTTACGGTCAAGCTGACGCGCCGTGCCTGCGACAATGACAGCTGGACGCCGCACGAAATTAAGTTTCCCGAAGAGTCCGAGGACGACCAAGATGACGTTTAGAACGACCCCGAGACGAACCGATAGGTTTTGAGGATGGCATTAATGTTTGTGTTTTTGCGCACGGCGGCTCAGCTAAACAATTCTTCCAATTCCTGGCTGTGAATGAATTTTTCGTTACTTTTTTGAGAACACAAACCAAAACCTCGGTGATCCTCGTCCCACAAAAAATTGCTGGTTCATAAAAAACTGATGTCGACTGCGCTGCGGGTGGACGCCACCGTGGGCGTCGCGCACAAATACCGCGGTGTCGCCTTTATGTACACCATTGCTGCCACGCAAGCCGAGCTGGGGCCGGTGCCGAAGCGATCCACGGTCGTCCGCGTCTACAACCGCGCAATGGCACGACTGCCCGTGCAGCTGCGCATCGCAATTGAGAACACAGTCGGGTCCGCCTGGAAAAATCCCGTCGTGCGCTGGGCGATCATCGGTGCGTGCGTGATGATCGTGCTGTCGTTTATAGGGTTCGCACACGGAAACGTCGTCGTTCCGTGGCTCAAAATGAAGGAGCTATACGACGGAGCCGTCGTGGCGGCCGGGCACAGTCCCACGAAATCTCTGATCGAAGGCGCGTGTGACAACCGGCACTCGGTCTGCTACCAGGTCGCAAAGTGTTTCTGGTGGTTCTACAATCAGTCCCCGGACCCGTCCGTCTTTACGAACGTCCTGGTGTCGATGCGCGAGTCCGTGCGGTCGTCCAACATGTTGCAGGAGCTGCATGGATCCAACGCTGCCACGGGCTTCCGCGTGCTGGGCGATCTGCTGACGCGCCTGGCGGGCGCGATGGCCAGCGCCGGCGAGGCCTCCGGTCGCGCCGTGGCGGCCGCCTTTCAGCAAGGCGTGTCGCTCGCAGGGTCGTTTAACATGAGCCCCGGTGTGTTTGATGCGATCCGCACGAAGGGCCTGGCCGGCATCCTGGAGACCACCGGGGCTGCGATCGCGACCTTGGGACATAAGGTCATCGGCATGCAGACGCAGTGGGTCATGCTGTTCGTCAATATCAATAATGCGCAGAGGATGCTGCTGCCCACAGACTCGTTTTTTGCCCAGGTCGACATTAAAGCGCAGCTCGAGAGCTCCGTCGCGAAGCTCGTGGACGAGTTCCTGCGACGGCTCAAGGTCTTGCCGTCCGTACGAACACGGCCTGGTAGTGGTCGCCCACGAGAAGAACGAACGCCGGCGGGTTCAGTTCGCTCACCGGTCTCTTGACGTGCAGAGTTGCCTGTCGATTGTGCACGCATACGACGCATATCTTGCGCCGCATCAGCACGCTCAGCACGCTCAGCGAGTAGTCATCGCCCCAGTACAGCGCGCGGTCCAGCATCGACGTGGCTAGCCGCCGCTGGGCGTTTGCGGACAGCGGGAGCGGCTCGTCCTCCAGCCCGCGGTAAAAGTTAAAGTCTGGAAGCTCGCTGGGCGCAAGCTGTTTCCACATCTTGCACGCCTCGTCGAGCAGCCGGTGGCTGAGTAGCACGGTCTTGGCTACCAGCCGCCGCAGCGAGGTCGCCGAGTGCGTGCCGCCGCATACCAGACTCAGCGACGAGAACAGACAGTCGCCGTCGCCCGACACGTTCTGAATGCGGTCGACGACGACGCCGAACTCGCGGGACAGCGCGGCGTCGATCGTACGGACGGTCATAACTTTTTTTTGTTGGTGGTTTTTTACGGCGTAAAACGACCCAACCCACCCGCTCTCGATGACCTCGCGCTACCACACGATCGCGCAGATGGTATTTGGCGCCGACGACGTCCCGTCGGTCTACAAGGCCGTTCTGCTGTGCTCGGCGCGCAAGCGCGGCTGCCTTCCCGATGGCTGCGCGTGGTCGGACGCTAAGCTTGCCACGCACGAGCTCGGGGCCGTCGTGGACGATCACGCGCTGTCGTCGGTCGGTTTCAAAACAAACTGGATGGCGGCCAAAAAAATATGCAACCTTGAGTGCGGGAAACGCGACCGCGATCGCTGCAAGAACGCGCACCGGTCCGTTCTGCGCCGCGAGGCGGTGGCAACTTTGCCCGCCTCGCTCCACAACGGCGGCGGTCGTAACAAGAGGCGGTGTCTGCAGCCGCGTGGCAACAAGGCCACCGAGACAGAACGTCAGCGCCAGCACGTTGCCTTCAACGCCCAAATCGCGCGGCTTAACACCGACTACCACCGTACGACCAAGGACGAGCGGGAGTTGATGCTCAACTCCATGAAGCGAGAATACCCCTGGTTCTGGCTGCCCGCGGCGCAGCGCAAAATCAGACCGCTGTGCGGGCGAAAAGCAAACCTGAAATTGCACCGCAAAACCAAGTGCGGTGCGACGAGCTGCGCATGAGTGACGACACCGAGTGCCCTATCTGCCGCGAAACAATGCGCGCGACAGTGCAGGCACAGTGTGGACACGAGTGCTGCCCGACGTGCTTCTGGCGACTGGCGGCGACGACGCGGCGGTGCTGGGCGTGTCGGGAAACCATCGATGGTGGTACCGACCAAGACGGGAACCAGGTGCTGAGCGATACCGACGGTACGGACGACAGGGAAACGACCGCGGTGATTGGGTCGGTGATTATGTCCTTGCACCGCGAGACCCTGCAGGCGCTAGTGTTTGTCATCGACTACAAGACCGTCAGTGTCTCGCTGGTCTTCGGGACGCTGATAGGACACTACCTCTGGTGACGAAGGCAGCTCACGGGTAGATGTTTTTGTTGTTGACGGGCTGCGACGCTTCATGCGAGCGCGCAAAACCGTTTGCGATGCCCTGCAGCAGCGGAATTGCCGACGCGGAGTTGCCGGTGAGCGCAAAGCAGACGGACGACCAACCGGCGGTTTTGCAGAAGCACCGCACTTTGTCCTCACCGAGAAACGAGCGTAGCAACGACATGTGGAAGAAGCACGCGAGGCCGCCCAACATGCCCAGGACATCACCGGCGCGCGACCAGAGGTCCATGGTCTCGATGCCGACGGACAACGCGCACAGAGTGTTGCTGACACCTGCAATCACCATGGCCCAGGCGAAGCTGTAGCGCATGCCGTCCAGAACCAGCTGTGTGGTGGCCGCACCGGAGCGCAGGTTGCACAGAACGAAGACCGCGCCGAGAGCGCCGCCCGCGCCAGTCAGCCACAGTGGGTGCGGAAAGCCCATGAACGACGCGGTGGCAATCTGAACGTCGGGGCGGTGGAGCTGACTGAGTGACCCCACTGCCAGTTTGGGCGCGAGCGGCGGCGGCGCCACCACCACGGCCCCACCGCAGCCGTCCCCGTCCGCGACCGGGATGTCCACCGGTCCGTCCGTGCACACCCACCAGTCCGCGACGCCCCAGAACAGCGTGCCGCGCGCGGTAACCTCCGTCTCGAACAGCGATGCGTTGGCAGGCGCGCCGCACACACGGTCGTCCGCTGAAAGACGCGAGAAACAGCTTGCGCCGGTCACCGACAGCAACGCGTCCTGCCCGAGCCCTATTGCCGCTCGGTCGCCGGTAATCGTCGCCGCGGCCGTGAACACCGACGTTTTGAAAAGGCCGTCAAACTCGAAGCGCGCTCGCGCGCCCGCGGTGTCGAAGGTAGTCGCCGTCTCGTTCGTCGTGGCGGCCGGCGCCGTCACTCCCAAAAACAGAAACAGAGATTGCAGAGCGCGTCGTGCCATTTTCCTATAGCACCGAAAAAACAAAATCCAGCGTAACCGTAAATCGCATGTCGGAACCCTCTGGGTGCGCCTCCAGAACGAGTAACTTCCTGCCCGATGAGCAATCATGCGACTCCGCGACCCTCGACACAATAGCAAAGCTGCTGACCGACGGGCTCTCCGACACGGGCGACCCGGCAGCGGCGTGCTCTGAGGAGGATATGCGGTCACGGTTACAGGATATCTGCGAATCGTCGCCTATCGCGTCCGAGCTGGTGCGAGGGTCGGCGCGGTCGACTGACGCTCCGGAGAAGGAAAGTTACCGCTCGCTGCTGGTTCAGATACTCGAGGTGTTCGGCTACAACGACAAAAAAGACGGCGGTCTGGGGACGTTTGTGATGCGGACGCTGTGGGCAACGCAGGTCCAGACGCTGCTGGACGCCGCCTCGAGGGTGGCGGAGGTAATCCACGCATCGGTCAAGCAGACAATCCGCGTGATCCAGCTGACAACCAAGCTTGGTGCCGTCGTCACCGATACCGAAGGCTCTGTCGGGTACAGCCTGTCGCAGAGCCTCACCGGCGGGTTGAACAGCGTCGCCACCTTTTTGACCAACCCCAACGGATTTGTCGTCAAAGGCATCGCCGTCGTCGGTTTGGTCCGCTACCTGTCTAATATGTGCGAAGGCCACGGCTCGGTCGACGTCTGGACCAAGTGCTTCGTTGAGGCCACCGACTGGATCGCGGGGCTGGTGGCCAAGATCCTCCCGACCCAGTCGATGGGCAAGTTTTTGAATTTCCTCCTATCGAACCACATTTATCGCATACGGTCCGTCTTCTCCGGTCTGGATTACCACCTGTCGCGCTTCAGCAGCTACTGCGCCCTTGCCCCGGCGGAGAAAAAAGAATCCGACGCCCCGGCAGAGAAACAAGAATCCGACGGGCAGCTGCACGCGCGATTGCGCGCCCGCTACTCGGTGCCGACCAATTCGTAGGAGCCCTTGCGTGGGACCGAATATCGCATTGATGAAAAGGGCAGTACAACCAAAAAAAGATTACATTATATAAAACTAAAACCATGCCCACCACAATAGTCGCCGTCCTGGCGGTCGCCCTGTGTGTTGCTGTTGTTGTCATTGTGGTTTTGGCTGGGAATCACAAACATTGCGACGTCTGTGCAATATGTGACGGCTCGAAAGACGCGGACGGTGACTGCCCGCACTGCAAACCGCCCGTGCCTGAGTGTCCCGAATGTCCAGTTCAAGAATACACCTGTGGAACTATTCCTGTGATGAACGATGCCCGCAGACGTCACGCCGTCGCGGCTGCACACGGTAGACTGTACGCCTTTGGCGGTGAGGGGCAGTTTGCTTCCGCGCTGGATACCGTTGAATACTACGACTACACTTTTGATAACGATGAAAAGTGGACTTCTACGACTCCGATGAACAACTCTCGTGTGGATCTCGCAGGCGCTGTAATTAACGGTAAAGTGTACGCCACCGGCGGATACTCTGTGGCATTCGGTGTTTCTACCGTTCTATCTACCGTAGAGCGTTTTGATCCTACGTCAGACAACCCTAATTGGACGGACGCACTACCAATGAAGCAATCTCGGTTTGGTCACGCCGCCTGCGGTGTGCAAGGTGAAACCGAGTTTGACAGCAAAATTTACGTGCTGGGTGGGAGGGAAGCACTGAACGGGCCTCCTTTGAACACTGTCGAGGTCTACGACTTTGGCAAGAACACCTGGACAAACATGCCTGCGATGAATAAGTACAGAACTAATTTTGCAGTTGCGGTGGTTGACAATGTACTGTACGCCATCGGCGGCCACGTCTCAGGAGTAGCCACTAATTCTGTGGAATCTTTGGACCTGACCAATCCAAGCGCTTCTTGGATGACGAAGGCAAGCATGATTCATAAACGTCAAGGTCACACGGTTGCGGTAATCAAAGGTACAATAGTCGTCATTGGCGGTGCCAGTAATGCTCCTACCGAGATCTACGATGGCGTGCCTGACCGCTGGAAAACATTTGTGCCCTTTGATCAAACATCCTGGTTTTCAGCCGACGTCGTAGTAAATGATAAACTGTACAGAACCGGTGGGGCAGTCAACGCAACAACTATTCTCAGCTATCCTTACCTTTCGCTCAGCCCGGCCACAAAAACAGTGACGGTTCACAACTTGGGATTCACCGAGTCTTGGCGCAGTACGTGGGGGTTTTTCCGTATTTCGTCACAATCATGTATCCTTTACAAGACGCCCGACCAATGAAGACTGCGGTGACAACCGCCGCAATCGCAACCGCGGTGCAGAGTATGGCAACGATCGGACATTTTTTTTTATAAAGGGACATTTTGATTACACTTTGATTTGCCGGTACACGTCCAGCAAAAAGCTGTCAAAGCGCAAGTAGTCCTCGATCGACCGCGTCCACTCGTTCCGTTCTCTGGCCGTTAGCGCGCTCTCTCCTGCAAAAATGCCCACGCTGACGTCTCCGGTCAAAGATTGCCGCAAGAAGACGGTCTCCGTCCCCGGGTTGAGTACCCAGCGCGGCAGGTCAATCTCGGACCACGCGAGTCGACTGGTGGAGATTAGCGGCACCGTCGTCGCTTGGTCTGCGGCAGCGCCCGCGTCGTCTTCGTCGTCGGAAACGTCCGAGTCGCTGACGATCTCGTAGTCGTCCTCGGGATCACTCTGACTAATGTCCCCGTCAATCACGGCCTGCGGCATGCTTTGTCTTGCGCGCGAAAATAACGCGCGGGCCACAGCAGCGGCACGTGCGCGCCCGCGAACAGCGCAAGTTCTACAGACGCCGCCTCGTTCAGGCGCGCGGATACCAGCGCGAAGCATGCACACGTCGACACCCAGCCCGCCCACTCTCGCCAGGGGCCGTGCAGCAGCCCACGCGCCGTGGCGAGCATCCCGGCAAACCCCGCGACGGCGCCGGCGTCGTGCAGCGCCCCCCGGTCGCGCATTGAGACGCACGCCACGCCCCATGCAATCGCCGCCGGTCCGCGCGGATCGCGCGTCGTCGCGACGGCGACGGCGATGCTGCACAGAAAACCGACACACAGCACGGCGCGCGCCAGGGCACACGAGTGCAGCAGCGCCGTGATCGTCCGCACGACGCGCCCGTCGATGTCGTAGGCGGCGGCGGACGCCACGCCGACGGTTGCGCAGTTGATCAGGGCCACCTCCATAAACTGTTGGTTCCGGGTGTGAAAATGTTAGCAAAAGAAAAACTAATATGACGGACCAACTTGTCATTTTTGGCATCGTGGTTGCAGTCAGTGTCGTCGTCGCCGTCATTGTTGTGCTAATGAAACATCACAAAGACCACCGGACGGCCTGTCCTGGCTGTCCCAGTGTCACTCCCACCACTTCCTGTTCGTCAAAGGCTGATTGCCACGCCGCCAAAGCCCAGTGTTTCAACGGTGTATGCAAGGAGTGCGCCGCAAATTCAGATTGCCAAACGCCCGAGGTATTCTGCGTGACCGAAGGCGATAACGCAGGGGTGTGCGTCGAATGCAATGACTCCAATGATTGTGACGTCCAGGAAATCTGCCACGATGGGCAGTGCCATAAAAGCTCTCTCAATCAGGCGTGCCTCGGACCGAACGATAATTGTGCATCCGTGTTAGGAAACCACCTAAAATGCATCGACCACCGCTGCATAAAAGAATGCACTACAGATAACGATTGCCCAGGAGAACATTGCAACACACACGGTGCGTGTCAACCAAAACCGTTGCCGTTTCCGGCGTGCAGCCCAGAATTAGCAGCCGGGTACGGGTTTTTCTTGGCGAGCGGGTTAACGTTTTTTGATAGTAAGACATTTGTCGAAACTATTTCGTTGGGCAACAACGATCAAGGTCAACTGGGTCGTCAAACAGCAGAAACTTACGATAAAACAATTGGAAAGTGCGGGTCGGGGTGGGATCCGCCTCCTCCACCAATGTGGAGTCAAATGGCCTCTGTGGCAGCGGGGTTTAACCACTCAGTGGTGTTAGACATGCTCGGAACCGTCTGGGTTTTTGGCAGTAACAATTTTGGACAGTGTGGGGCCACCGTAAGTAATGTCTGGACGCCGACGAAAGCACTAAACTTGCCGCATATAGTACAGGTTGCGGCAGGCGGGGACGTGCATAGTAGCGGGACAGTGCTGCTCGACGCGAACGGAAGCATTTGGACGTGTGGAAACATTAATGGCACGGACATTAATGGCACTGATAAAGCCGGATTTGTCAAAGAGGAAACTTGGGGTCAAGACAACGCCCGAATTGCCACGTGCGGCAAGTGCACGGTCGTTCTCAAGTCGTCCGGCAAGTTGTTCTTTGCGGGCCTTCCCTACAATGCCAGCGAAAAGACCAAACCGGAGCCTGGAAAACTTCTCGAGCAATGGGGCTCAGAAAACATCCAGATTTCAATGTCGTCGACGCACTTGCTTGCGCTGCAAAAAGACGGAAGTGTGTTCGCCGGCGGAACCAATTTAGACGGTGAGGTTGTGGCAACAGCATTCCAGCCATGGCCGGCCAAAAACCTTTCGCACTTCCGTCTTCAAGGCCAAGAAATCACACAAGTATCCGCAGGAGTGGGGTTTTCGCTGTACCTCGACAAGACCGGCGCCGTGTTCGCCCAAGGGAACAACCAACACAGGCAAATTGATAACTCGGTGAAACAAAAAGTTACATTCCAGGCATTTATGCCTCAACGGCCTAATCCCGAAAAGTCAGTATCGGCCGTGTGTGCCGGGGATACTTTCTGCTTGCTGCGGCTGAACCGTGAATCGAAACCGTCGACGACGGTAGAGCAATACGGAAAGATTTGAGTTGTTATGCCCTTTTTCAGCACTGTACAAAAAAAACATTTGTACAACAAAATGTCGGCTGTTCCAACAAAGCGATTTCGGGATCGGCCTTCCCCGAGCTGTCTGGCGGGCACGTGCCCAGGTTTCACGAAACGTGGAAACGATGGAAAAATGTGGGTGAGCCAAAATATCGGTAAGCGCAGCTACCGATGGATCAGGCAACCGACCAAGAAACGACCAACGACGGTTGACCGTGCCACCGCCCGTGCCGCCGGCAAATTCAAAGAAAACCTAGTCAAGGGTCGGCGGAGGAAGCAGGTTGACAGAAGGCAGGAAGTATTGGACGAGATGGAATGCCGCAAGCAAGGTTACAATGACTGTGCAGAACAACGTGCAGAAGAAGAGATGCTGGCAAAGATCATGGGTGGGAGAAAGAAAAGGTTTTAGTCGCGGTTAGATGAAAACCATTTCATTTCAATTTACAATGTGTATTTTACGACCGTCGCTTTTTGCGCACTCCGTAGTCATCGGCGGTTCGCTTCTCGCCGCGATTGCCCGTAACCTCTGCCTTGCTGTCGATGGAGCGCAGCTCGCGCAGACATAACGCCCGAAGGTGATCGGGGTCGATCGTCGTGGTTCGTCCGGACGCGTCCGTGCGCATCGCAAACGCGACGGTACCCGCGTTCACCGCCTGCACAACGGCGCGGCATTGGTGCTGCCAGTCGACGTCGTTCTGCGGAATATCCCAGCGCACGTGCTGGATCTCCCGTCCGCCCGCAGGCCCCGCCCGCGAGGCGACGCCGATCACGTATTGAGGGCGCGCGCGCGTGGGCCTGGCACAATCGCGCCTGCGCATCAGCCTCGCGCGGACGTAGCCTCCGCGCGGACCGAGTTGGCCACGCCGGTGCATGCTCAGCGCGACGGCGACGGCCTGGCGCTGCGGCATGCCGTCCTTTATCAACCTTGGGATGGCGTAGTCGACGGGCGACTTCTGCTTGCGCGGCCGCGGCATGGTTGGTCTTTGTTGCGATTTTTCTGCGCTCACATGCACGGGAGCTTGCGCTCAACCGCCGAGTGTCGGAAGGATTCGATGTGGACGTAGTCGTGCGTGCGATCGTCGTGTTCATGCAGGACGTGGAAACTGTCGACACAGCACATCAGCATGCGGCGGCAGCACATGGACGTGACTGGGTCGAGCTTGCACGCGTCGAGCGCGTCGCTCATCGACACGCCCTGGCGCCGCAGGGCGCTTACCCTCTCGGACAGAGGCGACAGTCGCGTGTTGCACGAGAAGCACACAACCGGGCCAAACATTTTTGGCCGTCCGGTCGGGTCGCCGCGCCCGCTAAAAAAAAGTTCGTCTCCACAAACTGGCACCATGGATGCCGTGTCCCTCGAGCAGCGGCGACAAAGCTTCGACCCCGCCACGGCCTACGGGCTGTTGAACGCGGCAAACCTGCTGACGTCGGGCGCGTGGCTGCTGGTGGCCAAGCTCGCGCACCAGCGCGACACGTTCTTCGCGCTGCTGGTCTCGACAAACCTAGCCGTGGTGGCGCCGCTGTACTACATTAGCAGCGTCGACTCAGTGCCTCCCGCGTGGTTCCCCATCGTGCTGGCCGAGGTCGCGTTTCTCTACAACGCGTGCTTCGTCGTGATCGGCCTCATGCTCTCGGGGCAGGAGGCCACAACGCTATCGGTAAAGCTGGCGAGCGCGGCGCTGCTGTATGGGTTCATGGTTCTGTTCTTCGTGATCGGGCCGCCCGCACAGGACCCCGACGACGGAAGCCGTTCAATCACGGCGGACTTCTGGATCTGGGCCGAGCCCGGCGTGAACGCCGTGTGTCTGCTGTGGTTTGTCACGGCCGCGGTGTACCGATATTGTCTCTGTGTCTCGAACGAGGTGCACAACTTCTTCCCGTACGGCCGTTGGAAGACGTTCGGTATCCAGCTGCTGTTGATGGCGAGCGTGCTGGCCGAGAAGTTCCTGGTGACCGACATCAACAACGTCGGCCTGCTGCTGCGGTGGAAACTGGCGCACTGGGTCCGCACGCTGATCATGCAGGGCACAATGTACGTGCTGGTGAGGAAGTCGACGGTGGCGACGGTCCAATTTCGACCGTAGCGACGTCCGACCGCATCTTCGCCACGCCGCGCAGCAAGCACTCGCGCACCGCGTCGGCGCGCGCGCGCGGCAGCACCACCAGCAGCGTCGCGCCGTCGCGCGCGTGCACCGTAGCGCCGAGCTCGTGAATCGACTCCGCCGCGCAGGCCTGCAGCAGCCGCGCGGTCGTCTCCGTCGGGCACGGTATCGAAAAGGTGCCCCGGTCCGCCGCGTCCATCGCGCGAGCCGTGTGCGGCACGGCGGCCGGTCCGCCTCGCCAAAAAAAATAGTTGCGAAGGTAAACATGTCCGTGGCGGAGCTGGAACCTGGAACGCTGGTGGAGAACCTGAAGGGCGGAAACTCCATTGTGAAGTTCTACGCATCGTGGTGCGGCCACTGCCAGAGCTACGAGAAGCAGTACGCCGACCTCGCGGCGCGCGACAGCGGCACGAACTACTACCGAATGGACATGGACAAGCACCGCGGAGAACTCGGGGCGAGCATGGAGCAGCTCTCGGCCGCAGTCTCGTCGTACCCGACGATCCTCGGGTTCCGCACGCGGAACGGGGGCGTGCAAGCTGTGCAGTTGTCAAACCAGTCGCGGACGGACGAGTCGATGCAGACGCTGGCAGAATCGGTAAAGGCCGAATAGACTTCGAACCAACAAAAGGTTCTCGTTCACAACTGGTTCTCGTGCTTCTGCTTCCAGGCGGAGATCAAGCGGAGCAGAGCTCTGTTCGGCACCAGACGCCGCGATTCCAGCTCGGCATTGGTCTCCGGGTCCCTGGTGTGCGTGCTTAGCCACTCCTCAATGCACTCTCGCTCGTACGTCCCCCCGCCGTCGGTCACCACAGGATCGTCCATCAGCTCCTTGGAGATAGGGCATTTGAAGTCCGCGGGGGGGTCGGGATACGACGGCTGGAGTTCCCCGTGACGCCACCGTCCCTCGAGGGTTATACCGTCCGTGTACCTCTGCTTGCCCTGGCCGTGGCGCTTGTTGTCCTTCCACTCGCCCTCGTAGAAGAAGCCGTTCGGGTGCGTCTCCTTGCCCTGGCCGTGGCGCTTGCCGTCCTGCCACTCGCCCTCGTAGAAGGCGCCGTCCGGGCGCTCGAGCTTGCCCTGGCCGTGGCGCTTGCTGTCCTGCCACTCGCCCTCGTAGAAGGCGCCGTCCGGGTACGTCTCCTTGCCCTGGCCGTGGCGCTTGTCGTCCTGCCACTCGCCCTCGTAGAAGAAGTACGGGTCCGTGAACTTGCCCTGGCCGTGGCGCTTGTTGTCCTTCCACTCGCCCTCGTAGACGCGGCCGTTCGGGAGCTCGAGCTTGCCCTGGCCGTGGGGCTCGCCTTCGCGCCACTCGCCCTCGTAGACGCGGCCGTCCGGAAACCTGGACTTGCCCTGGCCGTGGCGCTTGTTGTCGCGCCACTCGCCGTCGTAGAAGACGCCGTCCGGGTACGTCTCCTTGCCCTGGCCGTGGCGCTTGTCGTCCTGCCACCCGCCCTCGTAGACGACTTCGCCGGACAACGACGTAAACTTGCCCTGGCCGTGGCGCTTGCCGTCGCGCCACTCGCCGTCGTCGACGCCGCCGTCCGGAAACCTGGACTTGCCCTGGCCGTGGGGCTTGCCGTCGCGCCACTCGCCGTCGTAGACGGCGCCGTCCGGGTACATCAGCTTGCCCTGGCCGTGGCGCTTGTCGTCCTGAAACTCGCCCTCGTAGACGTCGCCGCTCGGCAACGTAAACTTGCCCTGGCCGTGGCGCTTGTTGTCCTGAAACTCGCCCTCGTAGACTGAGCCGCTCGGGTACGTGTGCTTGCCCTGGCCGTGGCGCTTGCCTTCGCGCCACTCGCCGTCGTAGAAGACGTCGTCCGGGTTCGTCTGCTTGCCCTGGCCGTGGCGCTTGCCATCCTGCCACTCGCCGTCGTAGACGTTGGCTCCGCTCGTCTCCTTGCCCTGGCCGTGGCGCTTGTCGTCCTGATACTCGCCCTCGTAGACGCGGCCGCTCGACCACTTCATCTTGCCCTGGCCGTGGCGCTTGTCGTCCTGCCACTCGCCCTCGTAGAAGGCGCCGTCCGGGCGCTCGAGCTTGCCCTGGCCGTGGCGCTTGTTGTCCTGCCACTCGCCCTCGTAGAAGGCGCCGCCCGGGTACGTCTGCTTGCCCTGGCCGTGGCGCTTGCCTTCGCGGAACTCGCCGTCGTAGGAGACGCCGCCCGGGTACGTCTGCTTGCCCTGGCCGTGGCGATTGTTGTCCTGCCACTCGCCGTCGTAGACGCCGCCGTCCGGGTACGTGTGCTTGCCGTAATAACTGCCGTACCGAGCGGCACGCCTGCGTTTGCGCAGACCACGACGCGGACGCATACTCGGATCGCTTGGTACGGTATGGCGGACCTGCTTGGAGCGAGCCATTGTGTAGAAGTGGTTCGGGTGGTTTAGTTCCGGTTTTGTTGTTTGGATGGAGGGTGTCTACTGTGGCAAAAAGTGACAAAAACGTGACAAAAAATGACAAAAAAAAGTGACAAAAAAACCATTTGTGACAAAAGTTTGGATGGATGGGCTGCAAAATCAATTTTTTTGTCTACGACAGCTCAGTTGACGCGTCATCCCAACCACCCGAGAAACACGGGTGGTCTGTATTGACGCGTGGCGACTTTGGTCGTCACTCAACCGATGGACCCGTTCTTATGTGTCGATATTATGGGAAAGATCGGCTATGAGGTAGATGTTATCCGAAAGAGGAGGCGTGTTGCTGCGACAACTATCCAGAGGAGGATTCGCGGGTGCTTTTCGCGTATCATGCTTGTAAAAAGCTGTTACCGCGAAGCCCGCCAATGCGAAAAAATGGCCAGAGGAACCTGCGTCGACCGATACAAGCTACCGCGGTTCGCTGTAGTGGAAAGAGCCGCGAGGCGGATGGAATACCAGAGACGAACAGTGCTTATACACCCACACAATGAAGACCGGCCTTCGCGACTGGGAGGGGATGCAGGCCGTGAGGGAGCAGGGCGACCGCATCGGCATGCTGCTCGACCTCGACCAGGGCAGCATGTCAGTCTGGAAGAATGGTCAGCGGCTGGGGGTGATGCAGGCAGAGGGGCTGACCGGTCCGCTCTGCTGGGCGGCCTCGCTTGCGCTGGACGACCAGAGCGCCCGCATCGAGTCTGCGGCGGTGCCGGCCGCAACCAGTGAAGATTAAAGACTTTTTTTTGGTAGTTACAAACAAACACTAGCGATAGGCCCGACAAGTGTACCTGGCTGGCGCTCTCGCGTTTTCATTTTTAAATTAATCATTTTTAACTTTTGTCACTTTCAACTTTTGTCACTTTTTTGGGCCGCAACACGCGGCAACACACCAACACACCAACAAAGCAACATACAGCAACACAACCACAACCAACCACAACAGATTACCAAGACTGCAGAATGAAGACCGGCCTTCTCACAATGACGGGCGACCTGCTAATCCACATCGCCTCTATGCTCACCGCCCCGACGGACCTCGTCCGCCTCCAGCTCACGTGCCCCCGCTTTGCCGACAAGGTCTGTGGGTCGTCGGAGATGCTGTCG
>Ga0209602_1002166_pt1 | contig 16376 bp, 15 predicted proteins | sample COGITO_mtgs_1205_3_FD_184810 | JGI IMG/M metagenome (GOLD analysis project Ga0209602, IMG submission 184810) | Pelagic marine microbial communities from North Sea - COGITO_mtgs_120524 (SPAdes) (version 2) | ecosystem: Environmental > Aquatic > Marine > Epipelagic ...
TCTTTCTCATAAACCAAATTCCCTCTTGATGCTTGAGGTTTGCTCTTCCTCAGTGAACTTTATTGTTCTTATTTTAACACTCGTCGGGGGTACGTCGTCCCAACTACGAGCGATGCAGCGGTGTATGTCGGCGCCCACAAAAACAAATACGCCGTTGTATTTCCTTCGATGCGGAAGACCGAAGTTGTAGTAGAGGGTGGTGGGCTTGCATTTAGGGCGGCTGTAGGGTTTCGCACAGGACTTAACCTGGACACGGAACAACTCAGTCGTCGTAGGGTTCAAGCACCAAATGTCGTCGAAGGGTAGATCGACGTGAACCGTTAGTAACCCTAACTTTTGAAGGGTGTAAGCAACGAAGAACTCTTCCGTCCTACCGTTGTTGGAGTTGTCTTTACGGGACATTATCTATTGCGAAGTAATGTCTCTAGGTGCGTTATCGTTACCTTCGCTGCTGACAATTCGGAACGCAGCTCTGCTATTTCACTTAGTAGCTGTTCGATTTGGGTAGTCTTCCTATCAAGTTTCTCCGACAGCCTGTCCACTTGTTGCTTCAATGTCGTTCCATATTTCATTTCATCTTCACGCTTATATTTTTCACGCAATGTGATGAACGACCAGAAGCCAGCACTGCCAGCCAACGCAAGCACGACTGTTAATATATGTTCTATTCCCATGATTGATGGGCCTTTGGATGAGTGCGGCTGGTTACAGGTTTACCAAGGGGGCAGGCGGTCGGTCGTCCCTAAAGTTTATGTTTCGTAAAAACGAGCGGGGCAGGAATACAAAGGGTTGACCCGGTAAACTCGGTCGTAGAACATGCCGTTCTTTTTTTGATTGCAGTCGTAGTAACATAGGCGAAAGAATACGTTACCTTCACCGGCGACCCAACTGTGCACCATGCTTGCAAAAACAAGTGTGCAGATCATGAGTGCGTCACCCACGAGACAAGCGACCCCCCACAAGGGGGTCGAGTGTCGTCACTGCGTCTACGGCGCAAGGAAACTGGCCCCGTACAACATCAAGGCAGTGCCCGCTATAGCTACTAATACCCCTATAGAGACGGATAATACTGCGAAGAACTTATCTCTTTTAGCCGCTTGCTCTTCCAGCGCCTTGCGCTTGCGAACTCTCGCAGCGGCCTGCTCTTTGACTACCATGTCCCAAATACCCGGTGGCCCGTAGAGCTGGCAGACCGACTTTAGATCGGCTTGAGCTTGCTTATGAGCCATCTTTGCAGAAGCGATTTCAAACGCATCAGCTTCACCCGAAGTGAGCCTGCCCAAGAAGCCTTTGTGCTTGCCGGTTTCCGCTAGGTTTATCTGAGCCTCTAGCCCAGCCAACCTACCGAAGGCAGGCATGATGCTGTGCATATCTTTGCCCGCTTTTACAGCGGAAGAAATGCTGCTAGCAATTTTTGTAACAGCACCCGCTAGTGCAATCACTTCGACGATAGCCATGTCTTCTCCATTTCACGTTGACGGTGAGAATGAATGTGACTGGTTAGGTTAAGTGTGATTGTATCCGTTCACTTGGAGCCACGCTTTGTATAGCTCCTTGAACTCTTTTAACCTCATCATACATACGCTGTCGTCCAAAGCCTCGCGGTTTCTACGAGTTATTACGACAGCGTACTCGGGCGATCTTGTCTGAGCTATGTTGCGTTCAGCCTGAGCCATTGCGTCCCTGAAGTTAAGACGCTCGACACGCTTCGCTTCTACGAATAGCCCGGTCGTACCCAGAAGATCGGCGCCGCCTGCGTGCAGTCCTATCTTACCACCACCAGACAGAGGAGCACGTTGGCATTGCTCTTCGCCGTAGATAAACTCGTTGAAGTATTTCGATAGGTCTACTTCGTACTTGTCGCCCTTGGCTTTTTGGGGATTGCCCATACCTTGTCTCCTTAGTAGGTGAAATTAATTTTCTCTATGATGAATGGACGGGATGAGCCGTGAAGGTATGAGCTGTAGTCAAAAAAAGAGAAGTCGTTTTCCTCTTTCTCATGGCAGGCATCGCATCGGTATTGAAACTTAGGTCTTATCTTTTCACAGCCACACGAAGAGCACGGGCGCTGCCATGTTTTCGGAGCCTCTTTGAACTGGTACTTGGCACCAGGGAAATACTGGAGCCCGCGCTTCATTAGGATGCGCTTCAATGTATCTACGCAGCAGCCCAGCTCACTAGATAATTGTTGATGAGTGAAGTTTGAATGTTCTTTAGCGAGCCAAATCTCCTGATCGTCCGTCAGGATAATCTGTCTTGTCATCGTCTTCCTCGTATCTATTTTTTTTTAATTACCATGGTTGTTACGGATACGCAACTAATGTTGTGTATAGGGGTTGACTATTCTGACAAAGACGTTAAGATCGCTAAAGACGTAGTTGGCGCAGACAAATGAAGTCATGCACCATCAGGTGCCTGTCTTCATGCGGATGAGTTAACGTGAAGCGGCGACGCGATCTTAACGAAAATACTACGACAAAAAAAGTTGTGTCTACGGCTTGACCGACGTGTATCTACGGCGATAGATTTGAAGCAGGAGTTAAGGCACCTACCCTCCCAGACAGGGTGCTTTATTTTTCACACCTCCTGTTTTGCTCATGCAAAAACTAACCCCCGGTCGCTAGGTTACGAACTACGCCGGGGGTTTTATTTATCCTAGTTCTGCAATCCTTGAGCCGTGGTCTACTGCTCTGATTGGTGCCGTCCATTCTCTGACGGTAGATAGTGGGCGCTGAACCTTCTCAGCTATCTCTCTGTCACTAAGTGGGGCGCGAGTGTGCCCCATGCCATCTTGCCACTGACTTGCATACCGCATCGCTAGTTGCTTTGATGTAAGACTGGAAACCACACGAACATTCTCAGTCTCATCATGGCCGGCGTAGCCCACATACATAACTGGTTCGTGCATGTCGGTGTACTCGCGCACCTTACCGTAGCGAAGCTCTGTGCATACCTCCAACCTCTCACCATCATTGAGTGCTGGCTTGACTGATAGCCGCTCCATGGGCGTATTGTATAAGTCGCCATCGAATAGCCCAGCCTTGGCCTGGGCTGTAGCTTTGTCGGTGAAGACTTGCGTGATTTTTATCTGTGTCTCGAGAACCGTTAGCTGGTTCGAGCTACCCGCTTCACGACCAGACACGTTGCCGTCACTTGGTTTGTTGGAGTGGTGAACAAGTATAACGCTCATTCCAAAGTTCCGCAGCTTGAGGCAGAGTTGGTTTATCTTCGACCACTCCTCTGCACTATTCTCTTCCAGCCCTGGGAACGCAGAACGAACCGTGTCGATCACAATGATGTCTGGCTTCGTGACTACAATCCATTGCTGTAGCATCTTGAGACCCTCTGGCTTCCGTAGGTTCATCTCCTCGGCATTGTCAAAGGGTGCGTAGATTACAAAGTTGTCACCAGCATCACCAAAGGAAGACATGCTTCGCTCTAAAAATTTCTGGACGTTGGTGCGTGAGTTTTCAAAATCACAGTATAAAACTCTTGGCTTTCTGTTTAGCTGAAAGGGACCGAAGCGGCCTTGGCCAGCAGCGGCAGCATACAACAAGTGACGAGTGAACATACTTTTACCGTGACCAGAATACCCGTGGACCTGACATATAGTGCCTGACGTAGGTATGAACGGCTCTACAAAGTATTCCACGCTACCGGCCTCGTCCTTCAATCGGGCAATGTCGGCGGTCGTTATTCCCCTGATCTTTTTGGGCTCTGCCTCTTCTTCCTTTTGCTCTTCCAATCTATCTGGGTGGTTCTTAGCTTCCATCTCCTCGACGCGACGGCACATCTGATCGACCTTCTTGCTGTCGATAAGGTCCAAGTAGAATGCTTCCATAAATTTGTATGCGTTGTCTATTAGGTCTTGGCCGCGCATACCTTGAGCGGCCCCCTCGGCGATGCACTTCCAAAGGCGGTCGTCTCTGCCGTTACCCCCGCCATCAGGCAGCTTACCTCTCCGGTCCACCAACTCAGCGGTGCTTTCCCAGATAGATAAGTGGGCAGACACACCTTCAAGAGACATTCCTTCAAACTTAAACTGGTTGAAGTCTACGACATTCGGCCCGGAGCTTACGATCTTTGGTGCCGTATATACAGGCAGGTCATCCCAATCCGCGCCTTGCATAATACGCCATTCGTACCCCTTACTAGGAGGTAGTAACGCAAACCCTTTGGAGCCACGAAGGTCTAATCCATCGACGCTAGGCCACTCGGCGCCATCACCTGTGACGCCCGTGCGGTTCTTAATCCAGTCAACGCCGCGAGGGTACTTGAAGTAGTAGTGCCACCCGCGCTTTGTTTTAACTACGAACGGAGTTCTTGTAAGACCAACCTCTACAGCCGCCGCCCTAGCTTCGTCATTGTCACAATCAACAACGACAAGCCCACTCAACGGACCAGTCAACACAGCAATGTTTGCGTCAGGCCAGTTGGTCCACCAAGTGATTACGTCGTCTTCACTTGGGTAATACATTTCATCCACATAAGAACCCCACTTTAAATACGGCTTCTTACTGTCGGGGTTTATAGGGATTACAGCCCAACCTTTTTCTAGGTACTCGAGTGCGGCATCAAGTGTCTGGTTCCTTTGCATGTGCGTCTTCCTTTTTGAAATACTGATCGAGGTCAAGCGCGGGCCATTCCTCTTTGATTTTTGATAGATAAACGGAAGACACAAAGTTTCTCCGTACCCAGCCGTAAGGGACGCTTCGCCCCACGCCTATAGAGCGTGCAACATTTGAAGCACCACCCAAGTCAGTGAGCATTTGTTGAATGTCGAATTGCATCTTTTTTGTTTTTCCTCTTGTCATGGTGTTGTGTATACGCTACACACAACTAATACACAACAGACAAAACTAAAAAGGTCATGCTCAAATGGAAGATTTTATTTTCGGAGACGTAACTCTCGAAACAAATGTGCCGCCAAGAGAACACCGTCTGTACGAAACTGCCACGCGCTACGCTGAGTTGTCGTCCGAGTTAGAAGAAATTAAAACAAAGATTTCATACTACAAGGAAATCTTAGCCGCTGAGTTTCCAGAAGAGCCAGGTGAATACGTCATTGATATAGATGGTGGTCAGGTTGTCCTAAAGGTGCCCGAGAAGTGGGAGTGGGACAAGGCTAAACTATCGACGTTATTTCCTGCTAACGCTACGCCAGATTGCGTATCAACAAGTTACACCGTCGCGAGGGTCAAGTACGAGGCCGCAGCCCCCGAGGTGAAAGAGGTGCTTAAAGAAGCGCTGACAATTAAGTGCGGCCTACCAACCATTAAGGTGAACACATGAAAATCACACCATTGAAGACGAACGACGGTACGGTTTCCAGTGCATCCAAGGTTCTATTGTACGGACACCATGGCGCAGGAAAGACTACCCAAATTAAAAACTACAGTCGAGAATTTGGAAACGGTTTAATACTTTCCGGCGAGAGCGGTCTATCCTCGATTGCAGACATCGACGTAGATTATATTCCTTTTACATCGTTCGACCGAGACCCCAAGGACGGGTACTCGTTCAAGCAAATCATGACCCACATCATGTCCGACGAATTTAAGTCCAAGGAATACAAGTGGATCGCGATTGATAGTATCAGTGAGCTTTCTCAAAGATGCTTTGCCGATGTTCTTGCTGCGTCAGGCAAGGACAATATCACATTCGAAGAGTGGGCTAACTACGAGCGCAAGATTACGTTCGCATTGAAGTGGGTCCGTGACCTACCGATGCACGTTCTGATTACTGCGCTGGCCGTAGAAGAAAGCGACGATAACGGAGTTACTAACTACTGGCCCTCCCTCGTTCAGAAGAAAATTCAGAAGGGCGCTCCCGCTCTTTTCGATCATGTGTTTTGCCTACTGCGCAAGACCCAAGAGCAGGGCGGCAAGGTGGACGTGAAACGCTTCATCGTCACTGACGAAGTTCGAGGATGGCACGGCAAAGCGCGTGACGCGCATCGCCGCTTGTCACCCATCGAAGACACAGATGATGTGACTGATTTGTTAAAGCGCATCTACATGAGTGAAGAACAATTTTCAGATTATCAAAGAAAAGGAGAAGCAGCATGAGCTGGGAAGGATTGGAAGGTTTAGACCTAGCTGGCGTTGAAGTAAGCCAGCAAAGGATTTTGGGGCCGGGGAAGCATGTCGTGAAGATTACTGACGCAAAGGTTGTCAGTAACGAGAACACAAAGACGCACCAGTTGGAGTTGTCCTACGAAAATAGCGACGGCAACCTGCGTCAGTGGATTATTCTTAACCACCCTACCTCCCCAGATGCCGTTCGCATCGGTAAGGAGCAGTTGAAAAAATTGCTGCTTATTACAGGGCACGATGGAGTTTCAGCTCCATCTCCAGATTACTTCAAGGGTAAGTCCGTAGGCGTAAACGTCAAAGAAGAAGTCTATAACAACAAGACCCGCACTAAGGTGAGCTACCACTACGAAGCACCCAAGCCCACTGAGGCTGCTGAATTAGACGACGCGATACCGTTCTAATGCACCCAGTAGACCCAATCGCACAAAAGGTTCTCGACGATATAGACTTGGGTTATACCAAGATAGATCGTGGTGAGGCCCGTTGCTATATCGGTGCCAGCATGGCTGGCACTGATTGCATCGCTCTCATGGCTCTGTCCCTTCGCGGATACCCAGAGGTTCGTATTGATCCGCAACTCCAGAGGATTTTCTTCGCGGGTCATAAGATCGAAGATTGGGTAGTCTACGACTTGAAGAAACGTGCTGACCTACGAGTTTGGGAAAAGGACGATATGACTGGTCGCCAACACAGACGGGAGTGGTTGAATGGCCACGTCGTATGCAACAGCGACGGTCTCGTAGATTTCGAAGATGGATCACCACCAGCCATCCTCGAGATCAAATCTATGAACTTAGCTAACTGGACTAAGTTTAAATCTCATGGCGTTAAAGTTTCGCATCGCAGGTACTATCGTCAGATGACTATGATGATGGCGATGTTCAAAATTGAGCGCTCGTTTTTCGTGGCATACAATAAAAACAATTCTCAATATCACGCTGAAGTTGTCCACTTCGATCAAGAGGAGTGGGATGGAATGTATGTCAAGATACAGCAAGCGCTTGATGGGCAAGCGGAGAGAGTAGCGAAGGAACCCGAGGACTGGCGGTGTAAAGGCTGCTTTAAACGGGAAAGCTGTTGGAGCCAACCTGACCTCTCTCCCGCTTGTCGTTTTTGCGTACACAGTTACGCAGATCAACATGGTGGTTTCACATGCAAGCTAACAAACAAACAAGAGAAACAGGCTTGCGATAAATACGAACAGTTTAGACCGACGGCGAAGGTGTAACCACATGAAAACACTTCAAGAATTATCCAAGGTTCGCACCTCAATCATCCGCAAGGAAGCGGAGATAGAAAGCATCGAGGAACGAATTGTAGAGCTGCCCGATGGAGATGATCTTCACCGGGCCAAAACAAAATTCCGTCACGAGAAGGAGCGACTTGTTGAGCTGAGATGCCGCTGCGCCGAGCTCGAGGTCGATGTAGAGGCAATAAGGATGCAGATCGCAGGAGTAACGCATGGGTAAATTAAGAGATGTACCTATCGACGCCGCAAAAGTCATTATCAATAACGACAGAAATAAAGAGTACGGTGATCCAGCCGAGAACATGAAAGACATTGCCCAAATGATGTCTGTTATTCTACGGCCCGCGCTGAAGGAAGATGCAGAGATCAGGCCAGAACAGGTCGCGATGTGTATGATAGCGGTCAAGTTATCTCGCATGACAACTAGCCCAAAGAAGTTAGACAGTTGGACGGACATCGCTGGATACGTCGGCGTCGGCTATGAGGCAATGAAGATCAACGAAGCGATGGAGATTGTCGATCTGCGTATTGCCGATAGTGACAAAGCAGCGGAGGTCAACGATGGCGTCGAACATTCCTAGAGCTAGAGAAATTCTACGAAGGGCTATAGCCACAACAACTGAGCGAGACGTGAAGGTCGCAATGGTTTCGGCGCTTATGCTCATGACGAGAAAGGTGGGTAAGAGCGCTCCCGTTAAGAGCGCTCCTATCACACCAGAGAAGCGTCTCGAGATAGTTGCGCTACGTCGGGCCGACCCTACGCTGCACTTATCTGAGATAGCCCACAGGGTAGGCGTGAACCCCGGAAGAGTGTCCGAGGTTCTTGACCAGACGCTTAACCGCCTTTAGGTCCAGCCAACCTATCTACAGCTCCCTCACGAACGGATGAAATACCACCGATAACTGGCACTCTACCAAACAGTTCGCGCGTCATAGCGCGTTCTTTGGCGTTTGTGCTTTCGGCTCCTAGTGCATCAAACGTCATATCTTGCAGACCCGATGCTACAGTGAAGGCGTCGTTGAAGAGGCCAAGTGACGGTCCTCCGAACATTTCCATCACACGCATCTGACCGTAAGCGCCGTTGTCCAACTGAGCTGCACTGTCGTACATTAGTTGCCCGATCAGGCCGAGACCACCCATCTGCATTAGACCGTCGATGTACCAACCGCCCAGCTTGTCAGCTCTGTCACTTAGCCCCATGTCTTCTGCAAAGGAGAACTTGTCAGTGAGAGAGCGTTCACGAACTGCGAACTCACGGTTCTCCTCACCGCCACGGCCCTGAACTACGTCTTTGGAGAATGCTACGCCAGCACCAAACATGGGGCCGAGACCTGCCATGTAAAGAAGTGGAGCTACGCGACGTGTATCGCCCGTTCTCGTAGCTTCCTGCCATGCAAAACGACCCATCCTCGTCATCATCAACGGGAACGACTTGAGCTGCATGAGCAACATACCCGTAGGTGTTTGAGCAAACAGTGGTAGATCATTCGCGTTTGGAGTGAAGATGCTATCGTTTGCCACCTTGATGATAGCTGCTGTGATAACCTCGCGGTAAGGATGCTCTTCACCAACCTCGTTGCTGCGGAGTATTGCCTCTAAGTTTAAGTTGCCGCGATAAATCTCGGTCAAACCGGCTTCGTCCAAGATGCGCTTTGCTACCCGGCCCTGGCGTGTGTTGGGAGCCTCTGTTGCAATACGAGCCTGGGCCCGGAAGTGTTCGTAGCCTACGGCTGCGGCCAAGTCCCGGTTCATATCAGTCCAAGGCGTGAGCAAAGTCCCGGTAAAGAACCCTGACGTGAAACGAGTATTGTCTACGCCGAACGCCTTTGTCATTCTTTGATGAGTAATGTTCTCAGAAGCCGCACCAATATTGCGGATCATGTCGCGGTATGCGCTTCCAGACACCGGGTCTTTCATGAACTTAGACCAAGCCTGGACACTTGCCTTGAAGTCCCCCGTGCGGATGAGCGGTAGCACCAAGTCACCCATGGAAGACAGGGTTGTGAAGCCCAGCAAAGTAACAGCGTTCACAGAACGAAGGAACTTAGATGCTGCCTTCATGTCTACAACTTTACCAGCAGAAGGTTCGATGTCTTTCCGTAAAGTAGCGCGGAAGAAACCTTCAGCGTGCAAGATGTTCTGCTTATCTACCTGTACGACTTGGCCCTTATCGTTCAAGAACCCATTGCTGTCATGCAATGCGCCAGCGATAGCTTTCGCACGGTAAGCAAAGTTCTTACGCATACGAACCGCTTCAGAACTAGGCGTGCCCGTAGTATCTAAGCGAGCCATGATACTTTGCTGTAGCTCCGCACGGCTCGCGCCGTTTCTTGCCTTGCCAGCAAGCTCTTTGACAAACTGTTGTGCCGCTACTTCGTCAGCAAATGGAGGGTGGAACAGAACAGTCTTTCTGTTTTCTGTAACTCTCTGACCAGTAGCCAAGTTTGAAGACAACTCTCGGCTGAGAACCCTGTCCGTAGACAACAGCTTGGTTACTGCATCCAAACCCTGATCCTGTACGAGCAAGTAGTCGTGGTAGCCGATAGACTTAGGACCAAAGTTCTTTTGCAAGTCTAGGCGTTGCTCGAGGCTGTCGCTGTACTTCGTCATCACCGCCATCAAGTCGTTCTCAAGGAAAGCCGCGAGATTGTTTGCTGGATCATTTGGGTTGGTGAACTGAGGAAACTTGTCCAAACGTATTTGTCGTTGGAAGTCAAAGCTGTCATCAGTATCGGCAGAGATATTATACTCTCCCAACACATCAGAACTATCAGCACCATTAGTCGTAACCAAACGGTTCTTAACCTTGATAGCCTTAGCTTGCGCTGCCTCTCTGGTGGTGGCGTAACCTTCCTCCTTGGCTTCAGCCATGAAGTAACGCTGCATCAAATCCACAAAGCGATCTTGGTCAGCTTCGATCAAATCCTTCCGCCAAATTTGAGGGAAGTAGTTATCCATGATTTCACCTACGGGAGCACCAGTTTCCTTGAGGCGAACCAGAGCCTTCTGGAGATAGGTCTTCAAGTAGTCGTAGACCTCTAGCTCTTTCGGAGACAGCCGGCTCATTCGCTTACTGTCCCGTAAGGCGTCCAAGATTTCTCTATGAGAATTTGGCTGATTACTTCTGTGGATTGGCGCCATGTGAAGTACGCGACGACCGCTATCAACGCCCGCTTCATACATCTGACCAACGCCGTTATCCACCCAACGCTTTAGGAAGTTACCGGCGTCCGGCAGCTCACGAAGCATCCTTGTCATGGGTATAACAAACTTGCCCATGTTTGCTGAGACCCGCTCGAAGTGGCCACCGCCACCACGGCTGGGCTCAAAGAAGTCAGCAAGCGTAGGCATACCAGACTTACGAAGTATCTGTGCGTTGGTGTTAAGAAGATTGTGCTTCCACGCTTTGCGTAGCTCGATGCCTTCTTGCTCATTGATTGCGCTTCGACGGGACTTAGAAATAACGTCTAATACTTTGCGCGGTACGCCGCCGATCTCAAGAGACATAGACGCTTGTTCGAAACCCATCGAACCCATGTCTACACGGGTCATCATTTCCTTTACAACGTGAGCGTTGATGTCGGATGGCGCTTCTTTTAGGCCCGACATATTCGCATCCTGATCGTCGAACAGGTTGCTACGGATAGGCTTCATGTACTCTTCTTTTAGGATAGCCTTGCGACCGGGAAGATTTACGCTTGTGAAGCCCGCTTCGCGAAGAACACTCCGCAACCTACGAGCACCGCCCGCTGCGTCCGACAGCATGTCAAACATTTGGTTCGGAGAGAACGCACCAACAGTGCTCTCGATGCCGCGAGAAGCGGAGGGTCTACCCGCTTGCTCCTTGGATTTGATAAGAGCTATCACCTCCATAATGTCCGGCTGCTTAACCGTTGTCTTGGATGCTAAGTTCAAGGGCTTATCATCGCGTATGAATACGGGGGTAGTAATGCTTGTATCGACAGAGCCCAACCGGGTAATTTCTTCGCGTATTACTTTTTCCCGTGCATACATAGCCTCTATGCGGCCCGGTGAAACGTCACCCATCAAACGCATCTCGTTGATAGAATTGCGCGTTGCAGTCAGAATATCTACGACCTGAGACATGCGCTCCGGGTCAGAGCTTTGGTCGATGATATTACCAGCTTCTTTATAAGTAGTGTTTTCTGGTCGACGGGATACGAATGTCATGCCGTCCAAACGCGCGTCTTCTGATGAGCTTACAAAATATGGAACGACGTTGCCGTCTGTAAACTTATCCGCTGCATTCCTTGAGACTGGTGACATATTATTTATAATGTCGTCTGCGAACTCCTGAGCGAACTCAGCAGGCACTTCGAGAGTAAACCGAGATGATGGAGATGCAGCGTCAAAGTTATTAACAGTCCTCGACATATCGCCGTAGGTAAACAAAGGTAAGAACCGGCGGCGGGTATTTACGTCGCTGACTAATCCATTCAGCACATAAGACAGGGCTTCGCGAACATTGGCCCGGACAGAAGATACTATGTCATCTACCTCGTTACCCCTGACCGAGCGGATGTCATCCATTACTGCCTTGCTGTATGAGCTGTCTGTACTCATATCTACGTCGTCCAAGACTACGTTGATGATGAACTCATCTGCGTCGTAGGCAAACTCTGCTGCCCCTGCCCGGATGTCATCTACAGCTTCCCGAGACACAGCTTGAGAAGAGATTATCCGTCGTGACAGGGCTCGAACAGTCTGTGTAATATCAGGGTTCTTAGCCAAGTTAGACGCAAGCTGCCGAACCTCTTTACGGAAGGACTTGAATGCGTCTGATGTTACATCCGCATTGAAGTCATGCCCGAGGAGACCAAGACGATTAGCCATAGTTCTTGCTGCGTGCAGCTCAGGCTCAGTCCTGTGTGTGATTGCCCGTAAGGCGTTGCGCATCATGTAGTTTGAGCCGGCTGGTATGCCTGTCTCTGAAGGTACACCTACACGCAAGTCTTGTTCTGCTTGAATTGCAAATCCTACGCTGGGGCTTTCGATCTCAGGAGGGGCAGTACGAACTTGTATTTCGTATGCCAGCTTCTCGATTGTCTCGATGTTGCCCTTCTCGATTGCCTGACCGTACCGTAGGTATAGCTCCGCATTATTAAGGTCAGAATATGTACGACGGCGGTATGCCAATGCACCCTCTGTATTTAAGATATGAGCTACCCGGCGAGACAAAGCCTTGCCCAACTTCGTCAGGTTGCCCTTACTGTCGATCTGGTTTTGGAACTCGCGAGAGGCCGTTACCATATCAACCTCATCCGGGTTGATGTTTGGCGTGTCAGCGTTTTTATCTACAGCCTGAGGGTCAGCTTTGCGCTTTGCCTCTTCGACCATAGCTGATGCAAACTTCTTGTTGCGTGCTTTCTCTGCGCGGAATGCGCGGATAGACTTTTTCATGGAAAGAGATTTAGCTATTTTCTCCATTCCGACCCGCCGGCGCAGGTCAGCAGTTTCCCGAGACATTTTATATTCTGGGATGTCGCCAAATTCTACGGACTGGTGAACTTCATTTAGCTTTTCTAAAACGTCATCGACTAATTGTATGATGCCCTCATCGCCGATAATCATCTTTAGGTCGTCTTCCATATCAGCAAAGAATGCTGTGCCTGATATTTCGTCGGCCCCGGACTGGTTAATGTTTTGGTCGTAGCGGCCAGTTACGCTTTTAATCAAGCGTGCTGCCTTACGCATACGAGGAGCTAAGGGTTTGATAGCTTCGAGAACGCCAGTGTATTCTGGGTTGTAAGGCTCGCCCTTCTTGACGGCAATAATCTTTGCGCCCTTTTCTGTAGTTGCCATAGAGTTAAACTCATCAGCGATCTTGTTCATCGCGAACGCAAAGTTCTCTATGTCATCCATCTCAAGCCGTCGGGTCGCCTCAAGAGCATGTTCACCAAGCATTGCGTACCTAGCTCGAACTGTTTTGCCTAAGCTAGTTTTAGGCTCTACAGGAATTGCATAGGTAACTCGTGCCTTCTCATCCTGGCGAGTAATCAGTTTGTCGAACAAAGGCTCAAGAGTTTCGTCGTAGGTGGCCTTGCCGCTCAGGCGCTCAAACACGCGCTTTGCAAGCTGAGTAACCTTGTCCCAGAACGAGCGATCAGGCCACATCATCATGTCGTGGCGACGGTTCATATAAAGAGCAAACTGGTTTGCAAAATATTCATTCGGGCGAGCAAAGTCCGTTTGCCCATCACCCCAAGGCTGACGCGAAATAATCTTCTCGTACCCTTCGTCGGTTAAGCCTTTGCCTTCTTCTACAAACTGTTTGCGAATAGCGCCCCAGAACGTAGAGATGTCTTCGTCGTCCATAAGGTTTCTATATACCCAATGGCCTAGCTCGTGCGCAGCGACAAAGGTAGGAGACCCACCATTAATATCGGTGTACGTCTGATTTTGAAGTTGGATTTTGTTGTCATGGGAGCCGTACATACCCATGCTATTGCCCGCACCCTCCGGCAGAGTGTCGCCCAGCGCTGGGCCCATGCCGTCTTCGTCAGCAACTAGCTCAAACATACGACCAATTTGCTGCTTATCTTTCACGCTGAAATTGTCAAAGCGTGTGTTCAAGTCTTCGATGGTATCTTTTACAAGCGCTTTTGGTCGACGTATTCCGTTAGGTGCAAGGCTTTTGCGCAATGCGAATACTGTCTTCAGGGCGAGCATCCGTGCGTCTTCACCCGGATCAATCTCTTGGCCGTTGAGCGTGATCTTGTCTCTGAACGAAAAGTTATCGGCAGAGAAAAGGATTTTGTCTAATTGCTGTAGTGAGAAGTTACCTTCCTTCATGTCTTCTAATGTAATGACATCTGACAAGCGAATGTCTTTGCCTGTCTTCGCTGACTTGCCGACGTTCAAACTGGTCGACATTTTGAGGGCAAGATAAAGGCCCGTTCTCTCCTCTTGCGTCAGATCGGCTAGATCAATACCTTTGCTGGCATCTTTAAAATCAGCGCTATCGGCGTCTATTGGAGCGCGAACGTCTTTGACTTCTGGCTCTACAGCCCGCTCTACACCTGTAGAATTTTTAATGTCGATGGGCTCCAGCTCAGACTTTAGAAGCTCGATATTGGACTTCTTATTGCGCATGGATGGATCAAGATAACCAATGAACCAGTTGTCTCTACCCTCTTTACCCAACAGCGAGTTCAACCCCTTACCTTCAGAAAGTTGTTTTGCGCTGATAATGCGGGCGGTCTTGTACTTAGTGTTTGTTTCGCGTGGGATGGCGGCAATTATTTTACCGTTGCTTTCGCCCGCTACATCAGGGAGAGCTTCCGCCTTTGGAGCCGGAGTAGATGCTGCCTCAGAAGATGTACCTACTGCGCGATCATCCAACTCTTTAAGAAGAGCTGAGTGTTCTTCAGTAGTCATATTCTCATCAGAGAAAAACTTAGCGTCGATTGCGTTCTTCTCGCGAGCGTAATGCTCATCGGTCAAAACTACAGGCTTGTCTTGGGTTTTTGCTGCGTCTGCTATTACTTCGTAGTTGTCGTCACCCAGTATGCCCGCTGCTTTCTTGGCATTCTTTTCAGAAGCAAAATACTTCTTAGCGTTCGGCACATAGTAAGCTGCTGTACCTTTTTGCAGGCGATCACCGTCTGCGATGCTACCCCGACGTTCGCGGCCCGATGCTTCAAACGGGTAAATAGATTTCTCTTTGCCCTGTTGGCGATCCATTGCCGCGCGGGCTTTGACTGCCTCTGCACCTTTCTCGCTCAGAGCTTGAGCGTCGGGCACGTCTGCTGCGCTTAGTACAGTGCGACCGTCTTCACTGCCTGTGGAATACCCGGAGCGCACGATACCTTGTATCTTACCCTCACTTGTACGACCTGCGGTAACTGGCCCACTCTCTAGTGCGTCCGATACTTTTGCAGTGCCATCGGCAGAACGCTTGACCGTTCCGCCGTCTACATCAGGAGAGGTAACGCCTTCGCGATCAAGGAATTTTGCTCTGAGTTGTTCTACTTGCTTTGCATTAGGAGCAGACTTGCCCAGCTTTTCAAGCTCCATGACCGTATTGAACTTAGCGGCAACACGGCGGTAAACCTGACCGTCCATTTCCTTCTGAGCCACGCCCAAAATCTTCGGAACCATTTGCGACCAAGCCGCGTTAGTACCAGCGAACTGGTCGTAGAGCTTTTCAAACTGCTCATTCGCCATCATGTCGTAGTCTTGGGCCGGACGCTCCACTACTGCTTCTTCTATAGGAGATTTTGCTGGAGGTGCTTCAGTCGTAGCCGTAGGGGCGGGTGCTTCATTCGCCGAGGCGCCTGCGTCTCTACGAGCAATGTATTCTTGCACCTTCTTGTAGGCGGTTACTCCCTCACCGTAACGAGCCTTAATTGACCCATTAGATATGGTTTCTAATTCGCCATCGTTGACCAAGCGACCAAGCTCATCGACAGTAATCTTACCTTCTTTTACTAGCCTTTCGACCTGGGCGTTTTTACCGAACTTGATCTCAGGTAACGGCTTCACTTCTGTCGTCGTAACTTCAGCAGCCGGAGCTACATCTTCAGCGGTAGCCTGAGCAGCAGCGGCGACTTCTTCTCCAGCGTCTACATTTGGAGCTCGAGCTGTAGTCGTAGGTGTTTCTACTTCTGGTGCCGTAGCCGTAGCCGCGTCATCGGGGGCTGCTTGTGTAGGGTTTATTTCTGGATCAGCAGAGCTTGCTGTCGTAGGTTCCGCCCGAGATGCAGCCATTAGGTCATCGACAATATCGTCAACAGGCTTGCCAAACGCCTCCGCACGAGTACGCATTACTTCATCGTACTTAGCCTGTAGGTCAGAGATGTCTGCGTCCGGGTTCTCTGCCTGAGCGGTCTGCGCTTGTCGTGATAAATCATCAAGGTCTTTGTCGAACTGGTCAAAGCTCTCTTCGATTTTTCCAACAGTTCTGCGCTCGTCCTTCATCTCTTGCATCTGGTCAAAGATGTCGCTTGCGTCTTCGCCGCTTTCTACAGCTTTGGTGTATTCGTCGTTTAACGCGCGGATGTCGGCATCG
>Ga0209602_1002210_pt1 | contig 16179 bp, 17 predicted proteins | sample COGITO_mtgs_1205_3_FD_184810 | JGI IMG/M metagenome (GOLD analysis project Ga0209602, IMG submission 184810) | Pelagic marine microbial communities from North Sea - COGITO_mtgs_120524 (SPAdes) (version 2) | ecosystem: Environmental > Aquatic > Marine > Epipelagic ...
TCTTCTTCTTGTACTTTAACATTGTCTTCTTCTTGTACTTTAACATTGTCTTCTTCTTGTACTTTAACATTGTCTTCTTCTTGTACTTTAACATTGTCTTCTTCTTGTAAGCATGTATTTTCATCTTCTGGCACTTCGACAGTTAAGCACGTATTTAACACGTTACTATATGCAGTAGTCATAACTTTAAGTTCAATGGGTTTTTCGACTTCTATTTTGTTACAAGTTTCATAATAATAATAATTTTCTATAAAGTGTTGTGTAACTCGGTTAAGTATATTATATATAATATTGTACATGATTGTTAGTGTCGTGGTAGTCTTGTAAACTTTGTTTCAATGAGGTACTGTCAATCTAAACGACATGCCAATAATGCTTCTTTGGACAAGAACCTTGGTGATCCAATTGCCATAGAAGATGCCATCCAACGTCACACCGTCATGAATGCATCGACGGACGTGGAGGTTGAGTAGAGAGGTCGCTTGAATCGTGGCTTCATGCACCCTCTGGGTTTCCGGACGCCGGTTAGAAACTGGCTGGCTGGCCAGAAACTACCGGTTTCTAAAACTCGAGGTCTTACTGTATTTCAACATCCATTTTTATGTAACACAATATTTTTTTTTCCATTTCATCAATGAAATAAGACAACTGACTTCGTTCAAGTCATTGCTCAACTTTTGCAGAGAGAGTAATAGAATGGCATGGTACATTGACTTGGGTGCAAACTGGGCCAACACGCTAGGTTTATTTCAACATGTAAAACTTCAAACTCGATGGAATGTCGTTGCCTTTGAAGCGAGTCCTTTGGTTCAGCCGTTTCTGAGAGATTATTGTGAATATATGAATGGTGAACGCGCCGACGAACCCGACAACTGTCTTCCTCGAAGCGGATCGACGACTCATCTGCTAAAGTACGCGCCTCGATACAATTGTCCGACATTTTCCGCCAGTGCAGGGCGATCATGCATGTGGAAGTGTCTTTCCAAACACCTCGCTGCGCTCTCACCCGATCCGAGTCTGAATTCATCAGTATATGTAGAACGAACTTTGCGTGAAGCTATCGTGCCTCCAAGCACGAATAATAAATACCACATGGTTCCTGCCGCGGCAAGCGATGCGGACGGATGGCTTGACATATACGAAAGTCCGCAACAATTAATTCGCGGTGGGGCACTTCCAATGTCGAGTGTGCATTTGAAAAAAAAACATGTTCTTTCGGTAGATGTCGCACAGTGGTTGCTGAAACTACCACAAGACGCATATGTGTTCCTCAAAATTGACATCGAAGGAGCAGAACATCGTCTTTTAAAACGCATGGAAGAGTTAGGGAGTCACAGACGTGTTTCACGGATTTCAATCGAGTGTCATGGCCCTTGTGCTCAAACCATGCGTCGTATTCGATCTTGGAATGTCACATTGATGACTGAGAATATGCATGGTGGTATGGATAAACGGTCACGAGAACACGCTGCTCGCCCACTGAATCCTAACTGCACAGTCACATGCGAAAGAAATCAATGACTTTTTGCAACACAACGACCTTCTTTGGTACAGTAAGACCTCGAGTTTTAGAAACCGGTAGTTTCTGGCCAGCCAGCGTAAAATGTCATTATACACTCATAAAACAAAAATATATGCTACTATTTTTATGTTAATCAGAATTATAAAACCTTTGTTCTAACATAAAATGAACAACGTTAGCGTCGAAAACATAGATACTTCATCAAATCCTTTTATAGAGCATTGTCAAACAGGTTTTGATGAGTCTATATCTAGACCATTTTTTTGTCAATTAAAAAAAAATGATACAGTAAAATCGTACAAAAATGAAGAAAAATCAAAAGAAATAACTAATATACTTGATTCGTTACCTTTGCCCCGTAAAGTGAAAGAATTGTATGAATTTACATGTTGTTTAGATGATGAATATTACTATGGTTCTTTTACATTTTTGTCATTAAAACAAATACATCTTTTGTATAAAGACTGTATTGAAAACAACCAGAAAAGGTGTTGTGATTTCGGATACACATACAGTGGAATGGGACATGTATGTGTATGGTGTTATGACGAAAAAACTGAAAAAATTTTTAAACGTGATGATGGAGGTTCTAATGGGTATGAAAGAAATGATAACTATATGAAAAAAATAGTTGTTAATCCTGATGAGTTAAAACTATATGAATTCGATGAGTTTTTAAATGAAATTCAATTAACTAGTCAAATACATTAAGTATAATATGACGTGTTTTATATTTTAAAATTTTTAACTATACGTTTACTTATTATATTCTTGTATTCCTGTATATTTTGGGGTCTTTCTTTGTTTAAAAGAACATAATCTTTATGTACGGATAACTTTGATTTGTCTATGTTCGTTTTTTTGTGTATGAAATTTTTGGAACTTTGTCTCCAGAATGTATCAAGTATGTCTAAAATACTCACATTTCTATCAACTATATATTCTACCTCGCCATGAACTTTTGGTGCATTACTGTACGATGTTTCTTTGTTTCCTTGTATATCATTTTCTGAATTTATAATAGTTGTAAACATGTGTGCATCTATTTCTTCACTTTCGGTACCACTTAATGAAAACTGTTTATTATAAATAGGATCGTGTAGTACAGCTTTTTCTACACATATAGATGTTAGTATATTTAAATCAACCGACAAATGTGATATAAATCCTATTTTTTTTACATTTAATGAAACTGCTGCTTGTTCAACGTCATCTTTATAAACTGGTGAAAAATCGTCAAAAACTACCACACTTATATCACTTTTCAATACATTTATTAACTCATTATACATTTGGTATGGCATTGTTCCGTATAGTGCTGTTGAAAATAACACAGGTGGCCCCTTTCCAATAACTTTTATATTTCTTCCATTTTCGAGTTGTAAAGTTGGAATGAAAAAACTTAAATAACTTGTAAACAGTGTAAACATTTGTTTTGATAAACATAAAAAAGTAAACTATTAAACACATTTTATAAGATTTAAAATGAGTACCTTGATAAGTTTTTTTATGTATTATTTTATACAGTATTGTAAAAGAGGTAATGCGGTATTTGTTCTTGTGTGTCTTGTTTGGTCAAACAATTTTGTCAGAGTATATTTGTGATATAGGTATAAAAAGTATGATTTGTCAAAACGAAGAAACTAAAATGTACAAGAAATTAAACTATAGTGAATATGAAAAATCATTAGATGTGAAACAGAAATCCTATCCGGATGGGTTTGTATACGATGTTTATAAAACTAAAAAAAAAACATTGTTACTACCAATAAAAAAATTTTCTACATAAGTAAAGAATGATTCTTGTGGAAGCATTATTCGTAGGTATTACATTTTGTATTTTATCTTCAATTGTTCACATGTTTTTTATGAAAATATATGGAGAGACTTCCATGGAACATTATAGCCTAATGCAACAATCTTTTATTTCCGCGTTTTTGTTTCATATTGTTTTTATTGCAACTATAAAAAATGAAGAAAATTTTGATATTTTTTCAGTCATTTGGGTCATTTTTTGCAATTCTTGGAAACCTTTCAATTTTTTTACATACATTTAAAAGTAATAAAATAAAGGTTCCATTGAGTGTTATGTGTTCACTATTATTGGGAGCTTCATGTTGGTCTTTTTATTCAGTTATTGAACAGAATTATTTCTTGCTTGCGACTTCTATTACAGTTGTATTTTTTCAGATGTGTTCGGTGTGTATACATGTTAAAACGAAACAAAAGAATTCTATAAAATTTTCTGATTCTGATACTAGTCTTCCACAAGTATAGTTTTAATTTGTTTTATATAAACCTTTTAAGATCGGTATAGACTCGGACAGATATTAAAATATATAACAAAACGTGTCTGGTTGTATTTTCTTATATTTTAAACACTGGATGAGTTGCAAAAAATCGTTGATACCATGGATTGTCATTTGTAAGTTCAGGCATCCGCTTCTTTTTCTTTAATATTGAAAATGTGGCAACTGATTATTGCAATGTCGTTCCAAATTCAAGTGGCTCAAAAACTTGGAATAGTTAAAAAAAATAATTTAATTGGATCATTTTCGTCATGCACAATGCTTTATGAAAGTGTTGCACGAATCGACTTTTTTAACGCAAGTGCTGCCAAAGAAGTCACAACTCGTTGTTTATTGAGTTCACGTAGAGATAAAATGTATTTGCCATATCAACCTGCATACATTCTAAAGATAAACAATGTTGTTAGAGCGGCATTATTTGTTGACAATGACACGCACAAAAACGCAAGTCGTATGATATACGATCCTTTCCTCATTGCAGTTGATGGATTTCACGTGTTTCGAAAACTAGTACAAAATGAGCAACGAAATATGAATTTTACTTCAATGCCTTTTCTAGAAAAATTAGATTTCTTGTACATGCCTTAGTGTCGTTATCCCCATTTTTGATAAAATAGTAATTATAGCGATGATTCAGATGCTTCTTGCTCATAGTATCTGGATAAACGACTTCCATCGCTTTCATGCAATGGTTTTCTCATTCCTATTAGATAACATGTAAAAGCTTCAATAATTCCACAGCAGCACATTTCGTTACTTTATGCGATGAGAAATAAAGTGGTATTTTAAGTGATATTTTTATAACTTTGCGTAAACTAAATATTTAGAAATGTTAAAATTTTCTAATATTTCAAAGTAGGACGACCAACTTGAATCGTTTGTGACTTCATTTTTACAATCATCTGGCATACCTCCTATATTTTTTTCTATATAGTTATTGTTACTCGTTCTTTTTACTACTAAACAGTTGCTTATTTGCATACTTTTTACTATCTTAAAATGTTTATATCCAAATGAATTGTGCAGTTTGTTAAATACATATACATCATGTAAAACAACAAACTTTGGATATTTTTTTTTAGGCAAGTATTTAAATGTATTTACACATGAACGTCCAGTTTCACTTTTTTGTATTGAAAGCAATTCTGTTTTAGGTCTATTTACTAAAAGCTTATAGCACGTTATGGCACTTTTTGTATTAAAAAAACCAGTTATTTTTTTTTTTATATTTACAAGCATTTTTTTTTTCCTGGCTTCAATGAAAATTGGATTTTCATAATATATGTCGAATCCTATAACACTAAAACCCATTCTTAAAAACATTGAAACGTCTTTTCCATTTGAAACATCGGTGTACACAATTATTTTTTTTTTAGGGCGCATTTTAAAAAAAGGATAATTTGAGTACTCATCACAATAATATTCGTACCATTTTTCAGTGTTATTTTCACATTTTTTTTTTATTTCGTCATTCTTCCATTTTAAGTTTGATTTTAGAATTCCCACTTTTTTTGTGTTTAAAACTTTTACAAAGTCACACATTTTTATTTTCTGACATTCGTCGTAAACATTTTTACAGTTATCATTAATACATTCTCTTATACACATTCCATGTTCTATTCCGAACTGAAAACATGAAAAATCCAATCCTTGCGAAAAAACATTTATCATATTACAAACTATTTTTTAGTTTATAAAAAAATTATACTGATGACTTTTTATATATATATTAGGAATATATGTTCACAAACGGAACATACTTTGTATTGTCGCGACTACTATTGGGTCTGTTTATACGCCCTAGTATTTGTGTTGCCACATGTTTGTTCAATTTTCCAACAGAAACAACAGAATCGGCGTTTTTGAAATCAACTCCAATCAATACTTTTGTATAAATACTATTGGAACATAAAAGAACTATATGATTTTCAATTTTTTCGTCGTCAAATTTGTGTTTTATAGTCAAGAACTTTGAACCTTTTCCATTTGTAGAACCTTCTGTGTCATAAACAGTTATATCCATATTGTCGTTTATATTTTTTATAAATTCAGAGACTCGTTCTTTTGTTAGAGTGTGGAAATCAACTATAAGAAGCGTACGTTTATACTTGTGCAATTTCAACGATTTTAGAACAATTTTTAAATTTTTCATTTGTAAGTTTGTTGTTTTTGTGTTTTCGTATATAGTCTTACTTAGTTCGTCAAAGTAAAAGGGTCCGTTTTCATCTTCGATGGGTGAAGGAATTCCAACATAATCTGAAATAGGCTTTCTGCAAAAAGCACACTTGTCCGATTTAGAATGACAAGTTTCACAAACACAATAAGAACAACATGTCATCATTTTTACAGATTTTTCTGTATTGCAGCAAATAGGGCATTCTTCTGTAAACTCTTCCATTCTTTCAATCATTCTTTGTATACCATAATCTGTTGTTACAAGTGTTCCATTATTCATTTTTATACTTTTAATCTTTTCTATAAGATTTGAAATATCAATAGTATTATTTGATGAAAGAATTGAAACTATTTTTCTGAATTCTTGGCTTTCACTTAACTCGAAAAATGATAATTTTGATATCAAAACATTATTGAAAGAAGCAGGTACTATATCATCATTAGTGTTTAACAAATATGAAGAAAGCGTACCACGTTTTGATTTTACTAGAATAATATCTATTCCAACTGGAATTATAGCCTGTAAGTCTATTCTTGTTTGTTTTATAAACAACGTTGGCATATACTGAGAAAGTTTGCAGTACTGGTTCATTCCCAATTGAACACTCTTAAAATCATTGCGTTCTAATATTCTAGACAACCTATTGGGGGCGATAATTTCACCATCGAATTCTTCCTTTAACCAGTTAGTCATACCAGAAGATGCACTTACCAACATGTGGGGTGTAGCCTGTGGAAGAAGTTTACAAATTGTATCAGATTTCATTTTCTTATACTTTTCTCTTGATGAATCAATTGTCATTTCATCAGTTATACAAACGCTCACTGTATAATCTGGATGTTTCGAAAGTTCTTCGTTTAATTTACTCAATTGTAAAAACCAAAATACAATAGTATTCTCCATTTCATATGCATCTTTTACAGACTTATTGTTTCCTTGTCCGTTCCATACTATGTATTTGACTCCAGGATTTAATGATTCAAATTCTTCCTTTAAGCGCGAAAACTCATTAACCCAGTGACTATGTACACCTCCGGAAGAACACACTATAGCAAGTCTTGCTATTAAAATAGTCGATGGTCCTTTGAAAATTGTACCATACTTTCTGTTGATGTACTCGTTTTTTAAATCTTCGAATTTGTTTGTTAAGAGCGTATTTGAAATGGCCAACAAAGTTGATGATTTGCCACATCCTGTTGCTAACGTAATAATATTTACATTTAATGTATAACCTTTTACTGTTGAAGATTGACTGCACAAGTTTAACTTTCGTTTTCTACTACTGGATTGAATATTTTCTAGTACAGAATCTGGAACATTCAAGCTTACAGTTGAACTAATTGGACGGTAACAAATGAAATAAATGAAAAGTCTTTGCCAAGGCGTGAACAACAAATCATTGTTTCCTTTTGGAATAATTCTCAAAAACGATGCAAGTTCGTTTTCTGTTATTGAAAGTATCCAATTAATCAATTTTTTTTCAATATTATTTGTTTCTTCAATGTAAGTAGAGTCTATTTTCATAAAATTTTCTGTTTCAGCGTCGGCATTTGATGATAATTGTGCATACTTTACTTTCTTTGTATTTTGATTCTCTGGAACGAAAAATATGTCATCGACACTTAAAAACGTGTTTTCAATTTCTTCCTTTCTGTAAACAGTTCTCTTTATGTGTTTAGCATGTTCAATATCGGTAGGCGATGAAGTCATTGTCGTTTACGTTTTATGGATTCACAAACAGAGTTTTGGTGGGAGAAGTGTAATCTAGAATAACGTGTTCAACACGCAACATTAGTTTACATTCATAAGAAAAAACAGGAGCATTTGACATGCGATGTACCGTGATAGCTACGTTTTTGCACATAATGTATGGATCCGAGCACTTGGACTTACCAGAGTGGACAAAATATCCAGTTGCGACATGTCCCGAAATCGTGAAATTTCTTACCACCAAGTGTAGTGAAAGACCACATGCATGGATCCCATTTATATTTGTCAACAAAACTCGCATAGACCAAATCGAGTGTCTGAAATGTCGACAACGGCGCAGGTTAGAGCGCGTCTGTGAAAACGATCCTGACACATTAAGACCGTTATCTCTTTTTGACACGCGAATTTGCACGGATTGATAGAGTCTCTTCAAGAAATACAAAAATTTAATGTTTGACACAAGTGCAATCTTTCATTCCCTTCATAAAATTTGTCGTATTTTGGAAAATATCATAATACAATCTTGTTTGTGGATTGCGTCCTGTTCGACTCATATACGGGACAGGCCAAACAACTTGGCAATTCGCTCTCACTTTCATAAAATACCATGGATGAATTGGAATATGGTTTATGTTGTGGAAAACAAACGCAGAGCGCAGCATAAATTCATAATCACGAACTTGTGTGGTGATGTTCGGAATGTCGTGTAAACGATTCATAATTTTCATCACACTTGACACCATACCAACATAAAATCCGTTAGTGTATCCGTTTGCACCGTTTTGCTGAATGCTGGTCATCACACTATTTGGGGGAATGCTGCGCAAGAGCGAATTATTAAACTCGTTCATGAACAGATAATCTGAAGAAGTGGCGATGACGTATTTGTAAAGCAAGCCTTCGTTTCGTAGGTAATCCGAAACCATTTGCTCAGCATACAATTGATTCATTGCATTCACATTCATAGTATGTGTGTAAAATGACTTGTCGAAAGTTACGGGCTTGATAGTTTTCAAAACACGTGTAATATACGTCGAACTATGTGCGCGGTACACATCACAATTTAAAAGATGTCGCGCATGGAAACATCTTTTGACACGATCTACAGTACTAAATTCAGTCTCGAAATCAAAACATGCGATTGTTATCGAATAATGTTCGCGTAGTCTGTCGACGAAATTATTCAGCTTTTTGTGAGTTTTAATGATACCGCGATCTAAAATTCCAAAAAATACAACTAAAATCTCAGAATTCCGCATCATTATTTAAACGAATGAAATACTTTAAAATCATAAAACTGATTACTAACTGTTTTTGTTCATATTGCACACCTAAAAGGTTGGTAACAATATTACAAACCTTTAAATAAGTGTTGAAAACCTAAGTGCATACTCGTATTTGTATTTGTGGTTCTGAGACTTTATGACTCTGTGACTCTATTAAACATTTAGATTTTAAAATAATTGAATGATTTTATTGCTAGTATACATTATTTAAACTAAAGTGGAACAATTAGAAATCACTAAATAATCGTGTATCGGAAATCAAAACTTATTTATACAAAACAGCAAATATACTAAGTTAAATGTAAAGTTTATAAATTAAAATAAGGACACTTTCTAAATGTATGTTTGGAAGAACTACAACCTTAAAAAAATTAAACTGCACACAAAGGTGAGAGATCCAAATCATCAAACCCTTCTAAGTTAGTATTTAATCGTTGTTCCTTTTTTTCTTCGAACTCACTTCTCTCAACAAGCCATGTTATCTCTCCTTTGTCATAAACGGCAATTATATTATTTTTAGACTCTTCGTATGTTACAGTTTCGCAATCAAATGGTTCTATAAGCTTAGCGAGAATAATTGTTCTAACATTTTTCCCACAAAATTTGCAGAGTAGCTCGAAATTCCTTACACCACTTACTTGTTTACTAAACAGCCATAAACTGTTGAATTTTGAATTCGTAAAATGTCTTTGAAAAATACCTTGACCCAGTGCATGTTCTACTGAATTAATTTTATCTGCATCTTTTACTTCCCACGGCACTCCTATCGGCATTTCCAAGTCATTACTCAACTTAATTTTTTCCAAATCTATGTCTGAACTTATTTCTATAACATCTGGAATCACGTATTGAGTTGTCTCAGGATATGTGAATCTGCGTTGAGATACAGAGGTTGGACCCAGCCAACCCATACATGCTAACTCTTGTTTATGTTCTATTTTAACTCTTTTTTCAACTACTTTTATTTGAGAGTCATCAAGCTTAAAGTTTTCTTCACATTCGTATATTTTTTGAGAAATTCTTTTTTTTAAATTATGTTTTCTATCTTTTACTAGCTTCAAATTTTTCTTTATTTCATTTTTTAATTTTTTTTCATCTTCTTTTTTACTACTTTTTAGTGCTTTATTCTTGCTATACGTATAAATGTCGAAAACAGCTCCATTTGTTAACTTATTTATTTGTACCCCAAGCAATAGTGCGGCACCACTCGCCATCCATCCGTTATCGGTTATTCCGACATTTTTTTCCCACCCTCTATTTCTAGATCCCAACTCTTCTTTTAAAGTTAAAAAGTCAATTGAACAGTCTAAACAAAATATACCATTTTTAAAAAGTTCGATGTTTCTACTTTTCAAATAGTCCATAAATTTGTTTTCTCTGTGTTTTGGACCATTCTCATCAACGTCCAATAACTCGTGGGCGTTTTTCAATTTTTTGTTGTTTGGACAGTTTACATGAATATGTCTCAACATATTAACATATTTAGATACATCGTCTTTAGAAATTTCGGCACAACTATTTATTAGATTCCTTAGAATAGCATATCTCTCAAACCCTTTTTCTCTCAACAAGCGGTTGAGCTTTTCTAAAGATGGAGTGTATTGTTTTTCAGAGTTATCATCGTTTGTTTTTGTCATTCACTAATGCACAAAGATTTACAGAGTATGATAACAAAACTATAAGAACAGAGTTCGTATACAATAAATTATACAGATGAGTACACTACTAACTGGTCCTTGCATGTTGGACAACGCCAACGGTTTAGAGTTTTAGCAGAAGGCATTTTGTGCCGCTTCATGATAAAATGAATGTCACCAGCACTTCGACATTTAATCGAATACTTGTGAGCTACTGTGTTGTGCAGTGTAGTATCAGAAGAACATCTTTTACCATCACAACCAAGCTGTTTAGCTATTTTTACCCAAACTTCATCGTGCTTATGATGAGGTGTCAAAGCGTGTGCAAACTCATGAAGCAATGTATTTTTTAGTACATTTTTGTCCGCGTTTCCCCATAACATATATATGGAGATTTCAATCGTTTTTTTACGGTAATTGCACAATCCTAGTGCTCCCTTTCTCTTGTTCCATGCCAATTCCCAGGACATAATCTTTGGCTCCATGTTGAAAAGTATTGGATTGCCTCGAATAAGCAACTTTGTTTCGTTAAATTCATTCTTCAAGTACGACCATAAATGCTTAGTCTGTGATCCCGTGTTTTTATTATTAGTCGGTAAACTCCTAAAAAGTTCATTAGAACTCTTTACAACCGTCGTTTGTACAGGAAACGACTTCATATGTTCAGATGATTTTATCACCGTCGCTTTGACAGGTGTAGATGTCACCGTCGTTTGAGGAGTCTTAATCATCGTTAAGAAAATGATTGAATGATCTTACCCGACCGACATTCTTAATTTTTATTGTGCTTGAAATCGCGTTCACTTAAATCTAAAAAAAGTTAGTTACGAATGATTTGATGAATTGAAACGTATTATTTTATTAAACAATAAATAAGAAAGTGTCTTCCGCAATACTAAATTACTACACAATGTACCTAATTTTTTGAGTATAAAAAGTTATCCCATTTTTAATCTCTTAAGAGAAGCGATTAATGTCGATGCAGCATATTCTAAAACATAGTCATCTACCATGTAATTTTTTGTAATTTTTTTACATTCTTTTTTGTAGTATAATTTATTTTTCACATACTCTGAGATGTTCAAACATTCTTTTTCGAGTTTATAAATTATCGGAACATCTAGAACAATTTTTCCAACCGAATTACTATTTTTATATTTCCTAGGACTAAATTCCTCATGTATATTATATTTTTTTTGTAGTTTTCTCAATTTAATTGTTTCCGGACAATGTAAATTCATATATTTCCAAGTATTTTTATTCCAGTTCCAACAGTTGTGACAAGCAATGGGTATGAACAAATCATTGGTACATTTTGGAGCATTTTTATACCATGCTTGTGAAAAATACGGTGTAGTTGTTGAACCAGAGTAATAATTCGACTTACATCCTTTAGGATATAAGTTGTTTTCATTTGGAAGAACGTCCATGAATAAATCGTATTCTATTGAAAATTTTACTGCCATGTGTCTATCTGGTTTGTACAATGTTATTCCTGATTGATTGCACCTATTTTCTAAATATTTCCACCCTAACGAAAGTTGCTGATCTTCAGGCTTTCCGGATGCTGGTAGTATACATCTTGGATTATGAGTCATTTCTAGCATTTTTTTTCTTTTTCGTAAAGAAAAACCACCATTCCCTACAGTCCAATCACTTGGATGGTCAGTTGTTTTCCACCATTGTCCTGCCATTGGAGAACCAACATAATCATATTTTAAAAAACTGTCTATTTTTAATGTTGAAGTGGAACATGTAATACTATCCGGTTGAAAAATAAGAATATTATGTCCCATACAAGCATTCCAAAATATAGGCAAGAGCATTAATGATGACATTCTAAACCAGTTCATATCGTCGGTCTGTAAATGTGTGAAATATACTTTTCTATCTTCAAATAAATTCCTCAATTTGTTTTCGTTTGAAACTCCATGAAATAGTTGAATTCTCCATCCTAAATTTTTATGTATGTTGTTGACAACAAATTTTTGAAGTAAAGGCCTCCATGTTGTATCAATACAAACTGCTATATTTTTAAATAAATAGTTTGGTTTTGGAAAACTTATTCTCTGCAAGTAATTAATATTACTTTTATCCAACATATGTCCGCTTAATTTACAAATTCTTTCTTCAATTGATATTTCATCTGACTGTTTGCAGTCTTTCGCAAAAATAGTCAACTCTTTTGTCGAATCAGAGTCTGGATCTTTTTCAAAGTTTTCATTTTTAACTGGAAAACAGCAATAAACTTCACCATTACAAACTTCAAGACTGTTTGTGAGAAACCTTTTCCGAGTCGATCCATAGTATGCATGTTCAATATTTATAAATCCTGAAAGACATTTCAAAAAAAAGGAAGCACCTTCAGGTACTATTATTTTCATTCTTTTTGTTTAAGTTTATATTGAATTCTAACTTTAAAATTTTATTTATATGTTTGTGTTGTCATTATGTCGAAACATACCATAGTAGATGACGGTAATTGAAAGATCGATTGTGGAGACTGAGTGTCGGCTCGTCAACAATGACCATTTGCTCATGTTCTTTTTGTTTTCCGATGCTGAACGATTCTGTTACAGAAAATAGTTGCAAACATACTAACAATGTTAAATTTGACAATAGTTTTGAAAGTTGGTATTTGATATTTATGATACCAGATGAAATTAAACGCATAATCCGAAAAAAACTAAAAAAAATGGTAAAGAGCGATCTACCTTACTTTTATTTATTTCGTAAAGAGTATATGTTTTTTGACGAAGCGGAGTATTCCTGGGAACGGCAAAAGCAAGCAATCTCATTTACCACTAAAAAAGGAGTGGAAAGTTATAAACGTGCTTGTCGTTTGAGAATATGTTACAAATGTTTTTTTCGGTTCTCCAACGACATGGGTGAATGTGATCATTGTAAACAACAAGATATTGAAAACGAAGAAAAATGCTTTTACAGTGATATTAAATATATTGAAAAGTATTTGAATATGTTTTAAACAAGTTTTATAGTTTTTTAAATCAGTGTGTTCTAAAAATCATAAATAAAAATGTAAAATATGAGTAAAGGTGAATTTACTTTTCCTATATCAGTAGGTCTTGCAAATGCAATAAGAAGAACAATTATAACAGACATAGAATCATGGGCTGCTGATTCTGTAACATTTAAAAAAAACTCAAGTTGTCAAACGGATGAATATATAGCTCACAGAATAGGTTTGATACCTTTTGTTAAGATTGGAAATGGAGATACTATGGAACTAAATGTAAATGGGCGTACGGCTTGTGCAAGTGATATGAAAGGAAGTAATTTCAGGGTAGTAAAAGATACAGAAATTATTGAAATGATTGAAAATCAAGAGATAATAGCAACTATATTTTTTAAAAAGAAAAAAGGATCTGTTCATGCAAGATACAAAATGTGCTCGGGTGTAGGATTACAAATGTTACAAAATGACATGTACAAACTTGTTTTTGAGCCATTAAATGAAGAAGATCCTAATGATGTATTAGTAAATGCAATATCCTGTTTAAATGAAAAAATAGATAGGGCATTAGAAGATGTAGGAAAAATGACAGTATCCTAGTATTAAAAATATTTATCAAATGCAGGAAGTGTTCTTTTATACAATACTTTTCTTTGTATGCGATACTTTTTAACTTCAAAAGCCCAATATAAAAACTTGTTACTCGTACCTTTTTTTGCAACTGTTAAAACATTTAAAAATTTTCGTTTATGACTCCAAACATTTACACCTGAAAATATAGTCTGCCTGGAATAAAGTTCACTAAACCCTTTTTCTTCATTTGTACAAGATACGCATAAAAATATAGAGTACTTAGAAGTTGTGATGGCGGGATAGCATTTTGAAGTTCCACATTCTCGGCACTTTTTTGTATTTTTAATAGATTTTATTACATCATCATTTAATTTAAAACTAGTCCATTTTAGTTTTTGTAAAGAAACATATTTCCAATAATAAGAATGTTTCATTAAACAATTATAAAAGCTTTTGTTAGTCATTGATAAACGTAAAGCAAACCCAGCATTTATTCCCGATTGTAACAAAATTTCAAAGACACTGTCGTCAAATACCATACGAACTATTTTTAGTGAGTGTGTTAACTTCTTAAAGTAACTTGATTAGTCGTCATCAAATCTCCTACCTCCCTACCCTTCCACTCTCTCATTCCTCCACTTTCATATGGTGGACGACGGTGACTCTTTTTACAATATCAAATTCAAAGACGAGGTTTACAAGAACCAATTTTTTTGGTTGATGAAAACAATGAAAAGTAAGGTACCGACACCACCAGAAAAAACAGTTCCTATAAAAAGGTCTACTTTAACAAATAGAAGACTAAAAAGATGTAAATCTAGCGGTTTTTTAGTTTACTAACTAACTTTAAATAAAAATATATAAACCGGGTTTATTTTTACAAGTATAACCTAAAATAGTATCTTAGTTCCACCATTTCTTTTCGATACCCCCCAAATATCCAGCACCTGTCACTTTACAATCTACAAGTGCATCGTGTAAGTTCCCAATGGGTTCTTTACCGTAAATATAGTGATAAAGTTCAGAATTTGTAGGTGCTTTTACTTTACCATTTTTATCCAATGCTTTCACATATTGTCTTGAATTTTTTTGAGTACAAAAAAAATCACTTTCTTCAAAATCCCATTCACAGCCATTTATATTTGCTGTTTGTGACAACATACGAAAATCGAAAGATACATTGTGTGCAACCATTTTTTTATTTTTAGACTTCAAGTTTTTAAACAAATTATAAATAAATATAATTTCACTTTTTGCGTCAACACCATTTTTTTCTAACACACATGGTGTTATTTTGTGAACTCGCATAGCACCCGGCTTTATTGTGATATTAAGTGGTGGTTTCCAATATTTGTTATACTTGAAACAAATATTTTCTTGATCATCATAACAAACTACTCCCATTTGAATAATAACATCACTAAAAGATCCCCCTGTTGTTTCAGTGTCAAAAACCGCAAATGAAACATTGTCTAAATCTTCATATTCTTCTTTTTGAACTGAAACCATATCCGCGCGTTCTATTTGTTTCTTTTCTTGTCCAAGAGTTTTAATCACAGAAGCTCCAAAACGAAAAAATGCATCTTCGTCACTATCAAACGTATTTATGTCGGAAAATATCATGTATGAAAAGAATGTACTTAAATAGAAACATTAGTCTATAATTTTGATTAGTTAATCACTACTTTACCTAAATAATGAATAGGTTTAAAAGTAAGTTGATCATTTTTATAGTAGCCATGCGGTCTTTAATTAGTTATCGTTACAACTTCACAGTGTAAAAAATGCCGTTGTAATAAATAACGAAGCTCCGTATTAGTTCTAAAATAGTCAGTACAAAGACTACACGTGGAATTATGAATTTGGTAACAGGGAACGTTTTTAAGATGGACCAAGTATTATACGATGATAACAATCTAACATTGGAAACTCTTGATAGTTATTGGAAATCTGTAAAGTATGACAAAGAAAGTATTGTTTTATTTTACAGCC
>Ga0209602_1002218_pt1 | contig 16134 bp, 17 predicted proteins | sample COGITO_mtgs_1205_3_FD_184810 | JGI IMG/M metagenome (GOLD analysis project Ga0209602, IMG submission 184810) | Pelagic marine microbial communities from North Sea - COGITO_mtgs_120524 (SPAdes) (version 2) | ecosystem: Environmental > Aquatic > Marine > Epipelagic ...
CGGCGCCATTGTCTGCAACCCATGTCACGAGATATTCATCACCACCAAAAATTTTATTGGCTGTGGTTCGCCAGGCATCTTTGTAGTCACTGCTAGAGGATCCGCGAGCACCCATGGAATAGGATCTTTTGGCGGAGCAAAACTTTGTAGCGGCCCTAAGGATCGGGTAAGACACTGTATTAAGGCGTTTTTTGTAACTTAGAATTTTATTGAGGGCCAGTTCTCTTTGCAATGCGGCCTCTGCTGATATTTCAGCGGAGTCATAATTTACTTTAACTGTATTGGGTGCAGCACAGGAAGTTAGGTAAATCATTACAACAAAAAGGAAACCAAGTTTTTGCATCTGTGAACCTTAAGTAAAACAAAAATTTTTATTCTGACTTGCCTAAACTTTAACAGTAATTAGGCGGAGTGCAAAATTCGAAACAAATTTTAAAATGATTTCACAGAGTTTTTTATTAGAAGATTATTTTTAATAATGGTGCACCCTTTGGGTACAAAGGACTAGTAGTACTTGAACCTACGACCAATCGTTTATGAGTCGATTGACCCTGTTTTGAGAATCTTTTAGCACAGATAATATTTTTTAACTCATATCATATATCACTTGGGATTGTCGAATTGAGCATAATCAGACATAATCTATACATATTATAATAGGATGTTACTTATGAGACGTGTGTGTTCAATAGTACTTTGTTTATTCGCTTTCACAGGTTGCGCAACTAGTGATTTAGTTGCACTTGATGGTGAATATAGGATATTTAAGGAAGGTGGAACTGCCTTAGTTGGGAATTTCAGACTAGCATCACTAAAAGCTGATGCGCTAAATGAGGCTGTAGCGGTCTGTGCTAAATATAATGAGAAAGTTGTTATATTAAATGAGGTGTCAGTGCCAGTCTCTATTGGAGTCTTTGCAAGATATGAGCTTAGTTTCAAGTGCGCATCAAGTTAGTAGTTATAGTAATGAATATCGATTGATCAAAAAGGTCTAGTTTAGCAAGAAATAATGGTGGGCCCAGTAGGACTTGAACCTACGACCAATCGATTATGAGTCGACTGCTCTAACCAGCTGAGCTATGGGCCCTTTAACTTGTCTTTTTGCCGCTAGGCGTTGTCGCGTGCTGACAATTCTCGATCACATACAATACGTATGCTCACTCTAATTGCTGTGCGGCTTCTAGCCTACCAACAAAATCCTGCGTTAATTTTAAACTTGTCTTTTTGACTGATCGCTGCGTTGAACTGCTTCACTCATTCAGTCACATACCTTATGTATGCTCCTTCACTGGCTTCATTGTTCGCCTTGCGCTGAGCCAAAAATCCTAGGTTTAATGGTCTTGCTGTTTAACTTGTCTTTTTGCCGCTGGGCGGCATGCTAAAACCCTTTGTATTTATTCTAGATTACAAAGCGATAGTATTAGCAGATTTCTTATTTATTCGTCGATAAAGCTGCGCAAATGGTCCGAGCGAGTCGGGTGACGAAGTTTACGTAATGCTTTGGCTTCGATTTGACGAATACGCTCACGGGTTACATCAAACTGTTTACCTACTTCTTCAAGGGTATGATCTGTATTCATATCGATACCAAAACGCATTCTTAGTACCTTGGCTTCACGAGCGGTTAGGCTGCCAAGTACGTTGCGTGTAGAGTCGGTAAGGTTCGATTTAGTGGCTTCATCAACCGGCAAGGCAATGGTGGTATCTTCGATAAGATCACCAATATTTGCATCTTCATCTTCACCAATGGGCGTTTCCATTGAGATGGGTTCTTTTGCGATTTTAAGCACTTTACGAATTTTATCTTCTGGCATTTCCATGCGCTCTGCTAACTCTTCAGGCGTGGCTTCACGGCCCATTTCTTGTAGCATTTGGCGGGAAATACGATTCAGTTTGTTAATGGTTTCGATCATATGCACTGGGATACGAATGGTTCTTGCTTGGTCAGCAATTGAACGAGTAATTGCCTGACGAATCCACCAGGTAGCATAGGTCGAGAACTTATAACCGCGACGATATTCAAACTTATCGACCGCTTTCATTAGGCCGATATTACCTTCCTGAATAAGATCAAGGAACTGCAAACCGCGGTTGGTATATTTTTTAGCAATCGAGATTACTAGTCGCAAGTTAGCTTCTACCATCTCTTTTTTCGCACGACGAGCCATGGCTTCACCCATAGTCACGCGGCGGTTAATATCTTTAATTTGAGCAATACTCAGCTGACTGTTAGCTTCAACCTGCGCTAACTTTCTTTGACAGCGAAGGATTTCAATTTCTTGATTTTTTAGCCCTTTTGACCAATCAGCATTGCTTTCAATCAGCTGAGTAACCCATTCCATATTGGTTTCATTGTTAGGGAAGCTTTTGATAAAGTCTTTACGTGGCATTTTTGCATAGCGCAAGCAGAGGCGCATGATGGCGCGTTCTTGTAAGCGAATTTTATCAACGGCATTCTTAACCATGGCAATTAATGGATCGAATTGACGGGGCGTTAGCTTGAGGTATTTAAAAACATCAGAAAGTTGCTCTAGGTTTTCTTTAGAAGATTTTCCATCGCGACCGTAACGAGCAATATACTTTTCTGTTTTGCTTAACTGCGCTCTAATTTCTTCGAAGCGACGGTTAGCTTCTTCAGGATCTAGACCGCCTTCATTTTCTTCTTCTTCCTCTTCGTCTTCAACGACGGCTCCACCGTTGGCAATTCTTTCGGCTTCAGCGGCTTCAGCAGCCTGCTGTTGAGCTAGCGCTGAGGGTACATGCTCCATTGGGTTGAGGTAACCACTAATGAGGTCAGTTAGTTTGCGTTCACCGGCTAACACCTGATCCCATTCTGCAATAACGGCGGCGACAGTCGATGGCCAGTCGGAAACTGCTGACATTAGCTCTCGCGTGCCTTCTTCAATACGCTTGGCGATTTCAATTTCGCCTTCTCTGGTAAGTAGCTCAACGGAGCCCATTTCACGCATATACATACGCACTGGGTCGGTTGTTCTATGCTGTTCAGATTCTACAGAGGCTAGGGCGGCTGCAGCTTCAGCGGCGGCAACCTCATCGGGAGTATTAACCCCGGAAATCATCAAAATAGATTCAGCATCAGGCGCAGTTTCAAAAACAGTGATGCCCATATCATTAATCATTTGAATGATATCTTCTACTTGCTCGGGATCTGCAATGCCTTCAGGCAAGTGATCGTTAACTTCGGCGTAGGTCAGGTAACCCTGCTCACGGCCTTTGGCAATAAGATCTTTAATTCCGGATTGCTGATTTTTTTGATTATCGCTCATAGTTTTTATACTGTCTTTTATGCGCTTGAAATGGCGCGTAATTATATCGAAAATTTATTCTAATGTCGCAGTAATTTTAGTAAATTCAGCAGATATTGCCTTTTTTTATTGCTGGGCTAGTAATCGCTGTTTAATTTGTTCTTTTAATGCCGCTGATTTTTCATCTTCCGGCAGTTCTAATCTGAGCTTATACAGTTGTTTTATCTGGCTTTCATCAAGTTTCTCTTGATCCAGTAAATGGACGGCTTTTTCACTGGCAGGCAGTTGGTAAAAGGCCTCTTTTAAGACATGATTCAATGCATCACAGAATTCCTGATTATCATCCCTTCCAGTGCCGGAGGGCGGGTGATAGAGCTCACTAGCAGCCAGATCTTGTAAAATCTGGGTTTCCTGTGAGTCACTGTAAGTACCATGCCAGTAGGCAAATATATGGGAGGGTTTGTATTGTGGATTACTTTGTACCACATTTAATAATTTTAAAAATAGCTGAGTGTCTACATCTGATGAATTGAAAAGTAAATCTGCGCTATCAATATGTTCAGCTAATTGCGGATGATTAATTAGCAGGGCAGTCAGATGTTTTATGGGTGTAAGGCGAATTTTTGATGTTTTTTGATCATAGCCTATGTCAGAAATACCATAATCATCCTCTGTTGGAATAGGTGCCGATTCCCAAGTCTGAACATCTGAGCCCTGTTCGTAGGATGGGGCAGTCTGATTGGGCTGAGATGGCTGATTTGTCGGGCCGCCATGGGTTTCGACATAGGTTTTGAGGTCATCTACAGCAATACTGGTTTTTCTTGAAAGCTCTTCAAGCATAAGCTGTTTAAACACACCTACGGGTATTCTATTGATTTTAGGTGCGCTTAATTTACTAAGTTTGGCTTTGCCTTCGCCGGTTTCTATATTAATGCCTTCGCTCAGCTCTTCAAATAAAAACTCGGACAATGGTGTGGCATTTTGAATCTGCGTTTGGAATTTCTCTGAACCTAAATTTCTGACCATAGTATCAGGGTCTTCACCATCGGGAAGGAACAAAAATTTTGCGGTCACTCCATCGCGCATTTCTGGCAATGCAATATCAAGTGAGCGTGATGCCGCACGTCTACCCGCATTATCACCATCAAAGCAGAATACAATTTCACTGGTGTATCGAAATAATTTTTGCAGATGATTTTCAGTAAGTGCGGTTCCTAAGGTGGCAACTGCATTATGGATACCAAACTGTGCAAGAGCGATCACGTCCATGTAGCCCTCTACCATTAACAAATAGGGTATTTCTTTGAGTGCCTGGCGGGCTTCATATAAGCCATACAGCTCTCTACCCTTGTGAAAGATAGGGGTTTCCGGTGAGTTGAGGTACTTAGGCGTGCTGTCGTCTAGAACACGGCCACCAAAGCCTAGGGTTCGCCCGCGCTGATCGCGAATAGGGAACATGATGCGATGTCTAAAGCGGTCGTATTGCTTCTTTTCTTCGGGTTTGACCACCAACATGCCTGAGTCAGCTAGTAGTTTTATTTTTTCTTCTTTGGTGCCCACAGCTTTGAGTAGATTATCCCAGCCCTGTGGTGCAAATCCGATACCGAACTGGGCTGCAATTTTTCCGGTTAAGCCGCGCGCTTTTAAGTAGGCTACCGCCTGTTTAGCTTCTTCAGTACGCAGTTTTTGGCGATAAAATTTATCAGCCTCGGTGACTACACTGTAAAGATCATCGCGATGTTGTTTGGCCTTTGGATTGGCCACGGCTTCTCTGGGAATTTCCATACCCGCATTTTTTGCTAATAACTCTACCGCGGGTAAAAAATCGATACGATCAAATTCCATAATAAAGCCCAGAGCATTGCCGCCTGCGCCACAGCCAAAACAGTAATAAAACTGTTTGTCTTGGGCAACGGTGAATGAGGGGCTTTTTTCTTCGTGAAAAGGGCAACAGGCTTTATGACTTTTGCCGGTTTTTTTGAGCGGAACACGGCTGTTAACCACGTCGACAATATCGACGCGATCTAAGAGATCATCTATAAATGTTTGTGGAATTAAACCCGCCATATACCCAATCGAAGCAGTGATGTTAATGTGCTAGTTAAAGATACAGTGTAACGGGTTCTTTAAGGAAATAAACAGCGTTTATTAGACTAAGGCTTTTTTTACTGCACCACTGACAACGCCGCCATCTGCTCGGCCCTGAATTTGCGGTTTCAAAATACCCATTACCTTGCCCATATCACGCATTGATTCTGCGCCTGTAGAGGCTATAGCCTGTTGAATTAGGTCATTAATTTCTTGCTCGGTGAGAGCGGTAGGGAGGAAGTCTTGAATAACATCAATTTCCGCCACTTCGATATCTGCAAGCTCTTGACGACCCGCAGCTTCATATTGAGCGATAGAGTCTCGACGCTGTTTGATCATTTTATCCATGATGGCAATCAGTCTTTGATCATCAATCTCGATTCGCTCATCAACTTCAATACGCTTAACTTCCGCTTGAATCAGTCGAATTGCACCTAGTCGAGCCTTTTCTTTGGCACGCATAGCTTCTTTCATCGCAGTATGGATCTGTTGTTTAAGACTCATTGATTACACCTTCGAATAAAAATTTATTTTATCAGCGTCGATAGCTAGAAACACAAAAAGCGCCTCAAGGCGCTCTTTGCTATATATTTTGCTCTAAACTCTGCGGTTAGCGAGGGTTTAGTACAACCGTTGGAACTTGCGTGATTCGCGAGAAACCTTTTTAAGGTTACGCTTAACAGCTGCTGCGCCTTTGCGCTTACGTTCCCAGGTTGGCTTCTCATAAAATTCTTTTGAGCGAACCTTGGCTAAAATTCCTGCTTTTTCGCATGAACGCTTGAAACGTCTTAGGGCGACGTCAAACGGCTCATTTTCTTTAATACGCACACTTGGCATTGATGCATAATCCTGTTGTAGTAATTAAAATTCACTGAACTTTATGTTCACTGGCATTAAGGGCGCGTAGTCTATACATTTCCCCTTATTGATGCAAAATCTTTTTACCTTTAACTGCAATTTTGGGTGGTTATTGAGTTGTTTTTAGTCAAAATTCACTATTAAAGCTCGATTTATACTCTCTATGTGCAGTTTTTCTAATGAAAAAATAGTGGCAACTGGGTTCACAGAAACTCGCTTTGAGGTTAAAGTTGCAGGCTAAAACCATAGATTAAAAAAACACAATGCTTGTATTAGGAATTGAAACATCCTGCGATGAAACCGGTTTCGCTATTTATGATAGCGAAAGGGGTCTTCTTGCCCATTGTTTATACTCTCAAGTGGCTTTGCATGCTGAGTATGGTGGCGTTGTCCCTGAGTTGGCCTCTCGCGACCATGTGCGAAAGATTTTGCCTATGTTTAATCAGGTGCTTGCCGAAGCCGGCATCACCAAGGAGGCACTGGATGGCATTGCCTATACCGCAGGCCCCGGATTGATGGGGGCATTAATGGTAGGTGGTTCTATGGCCACTGCCTTAGGTTTTACTCTGGATATCCCTGTAGTGGGTGTTCATCACATGGAAGGTCATTTACTGGCGCCTATGTTGGAAGACAAGCCCCCAGAGTTTCCCTTTGTAGCTCTGTTAGTTTCTGGGGGGCATACCCAGCTAGTTTCAGTTAAGGGTATTGGTGACTATCAGCTTTTGGGTGAGTCTCTTGATGATGCGGCTGGTGAGGCCTTTGATAAAACCGCTAAAATGTTGGATCTAGATTATCCCGGTGGTCCAGTGTTAGCCAAATTGGCTGAAAATGGCCATGTCAATCGTTTTGATTTCCCAAGACCGATGACCGATAAACCAGGTTTAGATTTTAGTTTTTCTGGGCTTAAAACTCATACTAGAAATTTGATCGAAAAGCATCGTGGCGATGATGTGCTTCCGGATCAGCAGACTACCTATGATATCTGTGCGGGATTTCAAGAGGCCGTGGTGGATACGCTATCCATCAAATGTAAGCGGGCTTTAAAGCAAACTAACATGAAACGGTTGGTGATTGCCGGCGGTGTTTCTGCTAACAAGCGTCTACGCCATAAATTAGAGGCTGAGTTAACTCAATTTGATGCTCAGGTTTTCTATGCTCGTCACGAGTTTTGCACTGATAATGGTGCTATGATCGCCTATGCGGGTTGTCAGCGGTTACTGGCGGGTGAGCGCAGCGAACTGTCGTTATCGGTAACACCGCGCTGGCCTCTGCAAAGCCTTTCTTCAATTTAAGGAACCAATTAATGGATATTGTTTACATAAGAGACTTGCGAATAGAGACTATTATTGGCATCTATGACTGGGAACGCGAAGTTAAGCAAACAGTCAGTTTAGATCTTGAGATGGCCCATGATATTCGAAAAGCGGGTGAAACAGACGATATTCAGTATGCATTAAATTATAAGTCGATTGCTAAACGTCTTATTGCTTTTATCGAGCAAAGTGAGTTTTTGCTGGTTGAGCGAATGGCCGAAGAAGTTGCGGCTATTGTTATGAATGAATTTTCTGTCCCATGGCTGCGACTTCGGGTGAGTAAACCTGGCGCCTTGCGTGGTTCAAAGGATGTGGGCATTCTGTTGGAGCGCGGTGAAAAGCCAGCTGGAGTGCCTATTTAATGGCGCGCATATACCTAAGCTTAGGTAGCAATATTGATCGAGAGCAGCATATTTGTGCCGCTCTTGATGCGCTGTCGGATTCCTTTGGTGAATTAGAAATTTCCACGGTCTTTGAATCTATTGCTGTAGGTTTTGAGGGTGATAGTTTTTATAATTTGGTTGTGGGCATTCAAGCTGATCAGTCTGTGGGTGAAATTACCAAAATTTTAAAGCATATCGAAGACTGTAATGGGCGTGATCGCAGTGCCCCCAAGTTTGGCCCGCGTAGCCTAGACATAGATATCCTAACAGTTGATGATTTAGTGGGTGAAATTGATGGGATTCGATTGCCTAGAAACGAAGTATTAAAGAATGCTTTTGTTCTTCAGCCGTTGGCAGAATTGGCGCCGCAGATGTTGCATCCAGAAACCCATCAAACCATGACTGAGCATTGGCAGGCCTTTGATAAGCAAAGCCAGAAACTATGGCCAGTTGATTTTAACTGGCCGTCTAGTTAGCAGCTAAAGGCTGGTTGAGCTACCGCCATCTACGGCAATGGTTTGCCCAGTCACATAGCTGGCATCTATCGCAAGAAAAAATACCGCATCAGCGATATCCGATTCTCTACCCAAGCGTCCCATTGGGACATTGCTAAGAACAGACTGTTGTTTTTCAATATCATCCTCTTCATGCTCAGGCCACAAAATGGCACCCGGGGCTACTGAATTAACTCTCACTTCAGGGGCTAGCTCCAGTGCAAGCGTTTTTGTCATTGCGATATTGCCTGCCTTGGCAATGGTATATATAGGGTGATTAGCCAGTGCTTGACGGGCATGCATATCTGAAATGTTCACCACAGATCCGGAATATTTTTTTAGCAGTGAACTGAGTTTTTGGGTTAGGAAGAAGGGCCCGCGCAAATTACTGCCAATTAAATCATCCCACTGAGCTTGATCACAGTCCTCAAGGGGCGTTGGATAAAAACTTGAGGCGTTGTTAACCAACACATCTAGTCTTCCTAGGCTGGCCACTAACTTAGCTATTTTTTCAATTCCAGAGGGGCTACTTAAATTGGCTTGCACCATCAGGCAGCTATCAGCGTCTTTTTGATTGAGTGATTCGCATAACTTATCAGCATCAACAGCAGATTGGTTGTAGTGAATCACTACCCTATAATTGGCCTGATGAAACAGATGGGCAATATTGGCACCAATACGACGGGCGGCACCGGTAATTAAAACAATTTTTTCACGTTTATTCGGCTTAGCCATAGGATCATATTCCGTTATTGGTCTTAAATTCGGTTAAATGTTGTATTTGACGCTGATTAAGTTGCTTGCCAATTTCAGCACCGCTTACGCCCTGATCAACAAGATCTGAGATATCAACCTGACTCACTGCCTCAAGGGCGGCTAGCAGATAATCTTTAGAAGGGTACGCAGCATCTTCAAATCCAGCTCTCCCTTTGATATCTGCTTCACAGCAGGTTAAGAAATCTATTAATTTATCAGGCGATCGAATGGCGCCAATACTTTGAAATAGCTTAAGTAATGTTGCAGGTTTAAGTTCTAATGCTCGGTGACAGTGAAGATGAAACTCAGTCACTGACATTGCCAACTGGCGATGTTTATTGGGCACAGTTAAACGATCACAGATCGCTTTAACCAGAGGTAATCCGCGTTTTTCATGACCCGAATGACTTGGAAGAACATCTTCAGGAGTTATGGCTTTGCCCACATCGTGCACCAATACCGCAAACCGAATCGCTTCGCAGTCGGTGAGTTTGGTGGCGGCTTTCAGTGCCATAAGGGTATGGATGCCGGTATCAATCTCAGGATGGTAGTCAGCGCGCTGAGGAACACCAAACAGTGCATCGACTTCAGGTAACAACACCTCGAGAGCATTGCAGGCTTTGAGCACTTCAAAAAACACCTGAGGCGACTGCTCTGCGAGAGCGCGACTGGTTTCTTTCCATACTCTTTCGGCTACCAGAAATTCCATCTCACCCTTGGCCACTATGGATTTCATTAACTCCATGGTTTCTGGGGCTACAGTGAATCCTAAATGCGCATAGCGGGCTGCAAATCGTGCGACTCTCAATACTCTTAATGGGTCTTCGGTGAAAGCTTCTGAGACATGGCGTAACAGTTTATGTGCCAGATCTTTCTGTCCGTCAAAGGGATCAATAATATGACCTTCATCGTCTTGGGCCATGGCATTGATGGTTAAATCCCGCCGAATTAAATCCTCTTCGAGACTGACTTCGGTTGAGGTATAAAATTCAAAACCTTTGTACCCATGTCCGGATTTTCTTTCGGTTCTAGCCAGTGCATATTCTTCACCGGTTTTAGGGTGAATAAACACTGGAAAATCCTGACCTACAGGCTTATACCCCAGATCTGTCATCTGTTCTGGGGTGGCACCCACCACTACCCAGTCATTTTCGCTACTAGGATAGTTGATTAAGCTGTCGCGGACTGCGCCGCCGACTAAATATATTTGCATCTGGATCTCTCAAGTTTAATGCATTGTAGATCGCATACTGTTTCATCTCAAACCATTGACTCCATCAAGTCAATATTTTGCTGAGTAGGCTCTAAATTTACGCTATTTATCCAATCAGCTATTAATAAAAGAATAAATAAATAATCCTGATGATCCTCTGTTGGTTAATGTTCGTAGGAAAAAATATAACTTATTGAGTGGCTTGATGACCTTTTCATTGGGTCAAAAGACAGACTATTTATTTACGTGGATAATAGGAGTTTCTATGTCTAGTGATATAGAATTTGCTTCGGGTTATGATTTTTCAGATCATCAGCCGCCAAACATGGCCTCAAATGCTAGTTCCGAAGACGGTTCTTTGCTAAAAGAAAAGTTTAAGCAGAGCAGTCATTCTAGAAAGCGTCTTGAGCAAAAGCTTGAACAATCGAAAATTGATCGTGAGGTTAAAGATTTTGATTATGAGGATTTTTAAGATTAGCTAACGGTTTCATAAACATTTCTAATGCCCACAGCATTTCCTGCTGTTTTTTGGCATAATACTGTTCTAATTTTTTTAGGATAAAACAGTCCCTTGACTACTCATACTGTTCTTAAAGTGGAAAGCTTGGCTTTTGAGCGCAATGATGCCGTTCTTTTTCAGCCGGTAGACTTTGAGCTAAAAGCTGGCGAAGCCCTGCAAATACTGGGTGTCAATGGCTCTGGTAAAACCACCTTATTCCAACTATTGACGGCTATTTTGCCCTCAAGCTCAGGGCAGATAAGTTATCGCGAGCAGCCATTGAGCGACTGTCGGTATGAGTATCTTTCTAATGTTCTCTTCATAGGCCACCAGTCAGGGGTCAAAGCAGCTCTGACGGTCGAAGAAAATCTTCGCTGGATGAGTCCAAATAATACATCCTGTGAAAAAATTTCTGCAGCTCTTGAGGTGGTAGGTCTCAGCGAATATGCGCAAATACACTGTGCTAATCTTTCTGCCGGACAAAAGCGTCGCGTTGCCTTGGCGCGCCTAATAACGTCACAGGCAAAACTTTGGTTATTAGATGAGCCCTTAACATCACTGGATAAGCAGGGTGTTGAATTAGTTGAGCGTTGCATGAACCAGCATTTAGCTCAGGGTGGTGCAATTCTGTTCTCATCGCATCAAGATCTAGCCCAGGTGACAACCCGTAATTACAAGCTAGAACCTCTTATGGAGGTGGCTTGATGGCGAACAACCTCTCGGGTGGATTTAAAGCCTATCTTTACAGAGATATACTTATAGCTCAGCGAGATAGAGGTGATTTAAGTAAGCCGCTGATGTTTTTCCTGTTAGTGGCTGTTATGGTGCCGCTTGCCATAGCACCAGAGGCAAATAAGTTATCGGCTATAGCACCGGGGCTAATATGGATTCTGGCATTGCTGGCTACGTTGCTTTCTATAGAGCGTCTATTTAGTGAAGACTATGCAGATGGCTCCCTTGAGCAACTATTAATAAGTCCGAATTTGTTAATGATGCCAATTTTGGGAAAAATTACCGCCCATTGGCTGGTTATTGGGTTACCACTAACCCTGCTTTCACCGGTGATAGCTATTTGGTTTTCCTTGCCTATTTCAGCGATGGTACCAATGATGCTCAGCCTTGCGCTGGGAACTGCAGTGCTAAGTTTAATTGGTGCAGTGGGTGCTGCTCTGACTCTACCACGGCAGGGAGGGGTTTTATTGGCATTGCTGGTTATGCCTCTGTATATGCCAGTATTGATATTTGGTAGTGCAACTATTCAAGCTGCGGTGGATGGTCTTAATTGGCTTGCCCCGCTCGCTATGTTGGCTGCACTTTTAGCGGTAGCCATTGTGTTATGTCCGCTCGCTATTTCAGCCGGTCTTAGGATTGCTAAGAATGGTTAATTATTTAAAAGGGTTATTGAATTAAATGAATTTTAATTTGCAATGGACTTGGTTTCACCGCTTAGGGTCACCCCGTTGGTTTTATCAGCAAACCCAGCGTTGGTTGCCATGGTTAGCGGTTGCCACTTTAGCGCTTTTGGTTACCGGTCTTGTTTGGGGGTTGGCTATTGCGCCACCCGATGCTAAGCAGGGCAATAGTTTTCGTATTATTTACCTACATGTTCCTGCCTCAGTAGTCGCTCTTGCCGGTTACTATATTATGGCAATTTCAGGTGCAGTGGGTCTTATCTGGCGAATTAAATTATCCTTTATGCTGATGCGCTCTGCTGCGCCGATTGGCGCTGCGCTAACCTTTATAGCGCTGGTTACTGGCGCAATTTGGGGTAAGCCGACCTGGGGTACCTATTGGGTTTGGGATGCGCGAATTACCTCCATGCTTATTTTATTATTCCTATACTTTGGCGTGATAGCCCTTAGGCATACTTATTCGAATAATGAAGCGGCCGATAAAGCGGGCGCGGTTTTGAGTCTAGTTGGGATGGTTAACGTACCTATAATCTACAAGTCTGTTGACTGGTGGCAGACGCTTCATCAGCCAGCCACTATTAAATTTACCGGTGCGCCCAGCATGCATCCTGATATGTTTGCGCCACTGGTGGTCATGATTATTGGCTTTTACAGTTTTTATTCATTGGCGCTTATTTTATTCGCCAGAGCAGAGATATTAAGACGAGAATATCGTGCTAGTTGGGTAAAACAGCTTGTTTCAAATCAGCCGGCGGAGAAATAGAATGTACTTTGACAGCTTACAGCAATTGATTTGGATGAACGGCCATGGCATCTATGTATGGTCATCCTTTGCAATATCAGCTGTGATAATGATAGGGCTTGTAGTAAAACCCCTTAGGCAAAAACAGGCTGCAATGAGAAATATCGAATTACAGATTAAATTGCAGGCCAGTAAACAGGCTGCAAAACAGAAAGAGGTCGCAGATGCACCCCATTCGTAAGCAAAGACTGCAGATTGTGTTACTCATTGTGGTTGCCAGTAGTGTTGCAGTGGGTCTGATGGCTTATATGCTGGGCCAGAATGCTAATTATTTCTTTACGCCATCTCAGGTACTTCAGGGAGAGGCGCCAGAAAATGTCACCATTAGGGCAGGAGGGATGGTGGTTGAAGGTTCGATAGCACGTTCAACGGATTCTCTTGAGGTCAGCTTTTTGGTGACTGACGGCATGGCCAATCTTAGGGTAAATTACAGCGGTATATTGCCCGATCTATTTGCCGAGGGTGAGGCAGCTATTGCTACAGGGCAGCTGGATCAACAGAGTGTTTTGCAAGCCACGCAGGTGTTGGCAAAGCATGATGAAAATTATACGCCGCCAGAAGTCGCTGACGCCATGAACAAAGCCTATGAAATGAAGCAAAAAGAAAAGCAACAACAGTACCAAGAGGGCTACGAGTGATTGCAGAGCTTGGGCACTTTGCTCTAATTATCGCCCTGGGCTTGGCATTGATGCAGTCATTGGTGCCAATGGTGGGTTCCTTTAAGGGCTACAACGCTTGGATGCGTCTTGGGCATTCCCTTTCCTATGGACAGTTTTTATTTATTGCCATTTCGTTTGTCTGTTTGGCAGCTGCCTTTTGGCTAGATGATTTTTCGCTAAAATATGTGTCGCAAAACTCTAATACTCAGCTTCCAAACCAGTACAAAATCAGTGCGGTGTGGGCGGCCCATGAGGGCTCCTTATTGCTTTGGGCGTTAATTTTAGCCGGATGGACTGCGGCAGTTGCACGCTTTAGTCGCCCGCTACCCCTAGAGTTAAGGGCTCGAATACTCTCTGTTTTAGGCGCAATATCCGTGGGTTTTGCGCTATTTCTGATACTGACATCTAATCCTTTTGAACGCCTGCTCCCCATGACACCAATGCAGGGTTCAGATCTTAATCCGCTGTTACAGGATATAGGTTTAATTATTCACCCCCCTATGTTGTACATGGGGTATGTAGGTTTTGCGGTTCCCTTTGCCTTTGCTATTGCGGCACTTATTGGTGGGCAATTCGACAGTGCCTGGGCTCGCTGGTCGCGCCCCTGGATCAATATGGCTTGGGTCTTTTTAACCATAGGTATTACCTTGGGTAGCTGGTGGGCTTATTACGAGCTCGGTTGGGGTGGCTGGTGGTTTTGGGATCCGGTAGAAAATGCGTCACTCATGCCATGGCTTGCTGGCACTGCACTCATGCACAGTGTTTCGGCAACTGAAAAGCGCGGAGTATTTCGTAGCTGGACGCTACTGCTGGCTATTTTTGCCTTTTCGCTCAGTTTACTGGGTACGTTCTTAGTACGATCGGGTATTTTGACTTCCGTTCACGCCTTTGCCGCTGACCCTGAGCGCGGGGTGTTTATGTTGATGTTTTTAGCTGTGGTAATTGGCGGTTCGTTAATGTTGTTCGCATTGCGCGGTCCGGCAATGCAAAAGGTTGCTTCTTACAGCGGCTGGTCGCGCGAGGCGATGCTGTTGATAAACAATGTGCTACTAGTCAGCTCTTTAACCATGATTCTGGTTGGCACCCTATACCCACTGATTGCCGATGTACTTGAATTGGGTAAAATTTCCGTTGGTCCGCCGTACTTCAACTTTTTCTTTGTACCACTCAGTGTTGGCTTGGTGGTTGCCATGGGTATTGCAGTATTTAGTAAATGGAAAGCCACGGACAGTAAATTTTTATTGAGTAAAATCCCGTTGCCACTGGCCATAGCCGTTGTGGGTGCATTTTTACTGCCTTTTGTATTGGGCGATACCGATTCAGGTTACTCAGTCACTGCTGGTCTGACATTGCTAATCTCCTTATGGTTGCTAGCAACTATTGCTATAGATTTGAAAGCCAAAATAGGCACTGATTTTGCCCGGTTAGCTAAACTAAGCCACAGTTATCTAGGCATGCAGCTAGCACATTCTGGATTGGCTATTCTGGTGTTGGGGGTGGGTTTGAATGCCGCCTATGACGAGATTAGGGAGTTGCGTATGGCACCGGGCGATTCAGCGACAATCTCAGGTTACCAGTTCGATTTTAAAGGCGTTAACCCCGTGGCTGGCCCTAACTTTACGGCTTACCGAGGCCAAATTACGGTGACCAGAGGTAGTAAATGGGTGGCAAATTTGTTCCCAGAAAAGCGCCAATACAATGCCGGTGGGCAGGTGATGACCGAGGCCGCCATTGATCCCTCTTTGATGCGCGATATTTATGTCTCCCTCGGCGAGCCTCTTGCTGAGGGTTCTTGGGCAGTGAGCCTGCAAGTTAAACCGTTTATTCGCTGTATCTGGTTGGGCGGTATTTTAGTTGGTTTAGGCGGCTTAATAGCGGCGACCGATCGGCGTTATCGACGACGAAAAACACTGCTTGAAAATAAAAGGGCAGAGTCATGAACAGATTAGCGCTATTCGCTCCACTGGCAGTATTTTTGGTGTTGAGTATATTTTTATTTAAGGGCCTAGACCGCGACCCTACAGAACTTCCTTCAGCACTGGTTGGAGAGGCTTTTCCTGCCTTTACACTTCCTGCGCTCAATGATGGCCGACTGCTATCTGAGCAAGATTTAAAATCACAGGTTACTCTGGTGAATGTCTGGGCGACCTGGTGTTTTGCCTGTCGAATTGAGCACCCTATGCTGAATCAGCTTGCAGATCAGGGCGTAGCGATTGTGGGTATCAATTACAAAGATCAAGATGCCAAGGCGCAAAGCTGGCTTGAGCAAAGAGGTAATCCCTACCAGTTTAATATTGTCGATGCCCAGGGTAGTCTGGGCTTTGATTTAGGTGTCACTGGAGCCCCAGAAACCTATCTAGTCGATGCACAGGGTATTATTCAGTATCGCCG
>Ga0209602_1002221_pt1 | contig 16122 bp, 16 predicted proteins | sample COGITO_mtgs_1205_3_FD_184810 | JGI IMG/M metagenome (GOLD analysis project Ga0209602, IMG submission 184810) | Pelagic marine microbial communities from North Sea - COGITO_mtgs_120524 (SPAdes) (version 2) | ecosystem: Environmental > Aquatic > Marine > Epipelagic ...
TAAAGGAACATACTCGTCCGCACCCATATCAGGTGTGGTGGTAGAGCGCGTATCGCCATCGATATCCGTCAATACGCCCAATGCCGTTCCCGCATTGTTGGGAGATGAGCCTTGAACATGCAAATCATTGGCAGAAGCAAACAATGGATCGCCCCAAACAGAATTCGCATCCTGAGAAGAGGCGGTCTGCCATGCTGAAAGCGTAGAGCTTCCTGATCCGAAGGGGGTGGAAGACGACGCGTAGAAGTTGTTGTAGTCACCCGTGTAGTAGCCAGACGAAGCAGAGGAAGACGCCTCAAAAGCATACCCACCGCCAACATTCACAAAAATGTTGTTCTTGATGATGTTACCTCCTGGTGTGAAGTAACTCGTCGAAGTGGACTTGTTCAAGTAGCAAGCGCGTCCTGCCGTAGAAGAACCGCCCGTAACATTCACCGAATTGTGCTGGTATACCACATTGGCGCAATGGTACAAGTAGGTTCCATACACCGAAGAGGCACCCGTTGTATTGCATGCGATCATGTTGTTCTCAATCACGCCAGGAGCCGTAGAGGGGAAGTTGGCGTAGCCGAGGTAGATGCCGTAGTTGGTAGAAGTACCGCCTACTTTGATGTTGTTGTTCTTGATGCTTGCGCTCGTAAACTGAGTGTAGGATGAGGATCCTGAACATGAAGCATAAATACCGTAATACTTGGTCTCGATGTCATTGTTTTCAAAAACCAAGTCCAAGGTGCCTCCTGAAGGGGGCGCCGTGTACAAATAGAAGCCGTAGTAGACGTCGTTCATGTCGTTGTTCTGAACGTCCACGCCTACAGAAGGATAGTAGATGTAATTGTACACGTTTCCTGTGCCTCCGTTATTAATGGTGTTGCCGTGAATCTTCACATACTTACCATAACGAGGGTAAAGGCCATAGTAATTGGTGCTGATAACATTGTCTTCAATGACAATCGTGTCTGCACCCGTCGTGTAGCTTGTGGCATAGATATACATCGCATAGGAAACGTCCTCCATGGTGTTTCCGGAAATGATCCAATTTCCTTGTGCTTGAGCGGGCGAGGTATAATAGATGCCCGCGTAATAGGAGCTCGTGCTCGAAGCAATCCCGTCAAAGGTGTTGTCGATCAAACTAATATTCGCCACGTTGCCCGTGTAGTCCAACAAGCGGCCATACGTTGTGCCACCCGAAGTAATTACCAAGCCTTTGATTGCAACATCATTGCAACCATTCAGGCGTACCGTCCAGTTGTCAGAGGTCCCCGTGGGGCTGTAGGTTACAATCGCATCCGACGTGTTGGTCGGATCGGCCTGGAAGGTGATACTGTTCGATGCGGACGCTCCCGTCAAGGATGGGATGGTCACCTGCTCTGAGTAGGTTCCCTGCTTCACATTGAACGTAACTGCACCGTTCACGCCTGACGTCGACAAGGCCGAGATCGCGGACGTAAACGATGTGTAGTTGCTCGTTCCAGTGCCATTGGGGTCGATGGTATACGTCCCCGACAACTGGGCGAACATCGGGGTTGTGAGCAAGGCCATTGCCCAAATCCCGAGCCATCGCAGTGTACGAATTTTCATAGAGAATACATTTAAGTGATTATTGAATAGTGGCTCAAAATAAGAAATTAAATTTTTTTAGAAGTAAATAAATTGAGCTTAACAGCAATTTAAATGCATTCATCAACCATATTTAGGCTGAATTTATCGCATTAAAATATCTATATCAACATTGTTAACCACATCTAACAAATTAACAATGAAACACAGTAATCCCTTGTACACAAAGGGATGGCCTGAATTATCGTGGGGAGTATCCGCCTTCAGAACGAGGGCGGTTTGGCTCGGGGGCCGTTAAAGGCTCACAGGCCTTTAAACTTTTTTCACATTCTTGAGGCAACCTTTGATACCAAGCGGTTCCTTCTGATTTCCAAGCAATCTGTTCGTCCGTCACCTCTTTGACGATTTTTGCTGGATTTCCAACGACTACCGAGCGCGCAGGAACCTGCATGCCTTGTGGGACAAAGGCAAGGGCTCCAACAATGCTTTCTGAACCAATGACCGCGTCATCCATCAACACGGCATTCATGCCGATTAAGCAATTGGACCCGACATGTGCACCATGTACAATCGCCCCGTGGCCAATATGGGCACGCGCCTCCAAGACTACGTCTTTCCCTGGAAAGACATGGACAATACAGTTTTCCTGAACGTTGGCTCCGGCTTCAATGGTGATTCGCCCCCAGTCCCCCCGAAGGACCGCTCCTGGGCCAATGTATACATCGGCGCCAATCCACACATCTCCCGTAACATTGGCCTGCGGATGAACAAAGGCCGAGGGGTGGACGATGGGTCGGAGCCCGTTAAATTCGAAAAACATGTTAGGTGCGTTCAAGGATCAGGGCATAGCCTTGGCCCACGCCGATGCACATGGTCACCAGGGCGTAGCGGCCTTTTCGGCGGTGCAATTCTCGCGCAGCGGCCAAAGCAATGCGCGCGCCGGTCATACCCAAGGGGTGACCAAGGGCGATGGCGCCGCCGTTTGGATTGATGCGGTCGTCCCGGTCGTCGAGGCCCATGGCCCGCGTACAGGCCAAGGATTGCGCTGCGAAGGCTTCGTTGAGTTCAATGACATCCATGTCGTCGAGTTGCAGGCCGGCTTTGGCCAGGGCGATTTCGCTCGCTGGGACGGGGCCAATCCCCATAATTCGGGGCTCGACACCGGCCACGCCCCCGGCGACGATTCGGGCCAAAGGGGTGAGGCCATGAGATTTGAGGCCCTCGCCGCTCGCAACAAGAAGTGCGGCACTTCCATCGTTGATCCCGCTGGCATTTCCGGCGGTCACAGTTCCGGGGGTGCGGAAGGCGGAGCGGAGTCCAGCCAGTCCCTCTAAGGTCGTTTGGGGCTTGGGGAATTCGTCGTGTTCCACGACCAAATCTGGGCCTTTTCGTTGAGAAATGAAGATGGGGGCGATTTCTTCGGCCAATCTTCCCGCTTCCCTCGCCGCGGCGGTCTTTTGCTGGCTCCAATGCGCGAAAGCGTCTTGGTCTTCCCGGCGGATGCCATATTGCTCGACAAGATTTTCAGCCGTTTCACCCATGGCTTCCACTCCATAGGCCTCCGCCATGGCAGGATTGACAAAGCGCCAGCCAAAGGACGAGTCATAAAGGGCGCTATCCGTGCCGTATGGACGGCTGGATTTGCTCATGACATAGGGCGCGCGGGTCATATGCTCTACCCCGCCGGCAACAAATACATGGCCATCCCCGTGTGCAATGGCCCGGCTTGCTTGATGCACCGCGCTGAGGCCGGAGGCACATAGGCGGTTGACCGTTTCTCCCGGAACCGAAGGAGGCAGGCCTGCAAGCAAGGTGGCCATGCGCGCAATGTTTCGATTGTCCTCCCCCGCTTGGTTGGCGCATCCGAGAATCACATCGGCAATCGCCGTGGGATCTAAGGAAGAATGGCGGGCCATGAGGGCGCGTAGGCTGTGGGCCGCCAAGTCGTCGGCGCGAACATCGCGCAGACCTCCGCCAAAGGAGCCAATCGGGCTGCGAACGCCATCAACGAGGTAGGAGCTTAGGTCCATAGGGTGTCTTTTTTGAATACAGTGCCTTTAAAGAGGGCGACCACATTTTTGCCGCAGGTCACGGTGACCTCGTACCGGGCGATCGTTTTGCCGTTTTGGAGTTCGGTGGCTTTAGCCTCCAATATGTCTCCCGGGAATACGGGGCGAGTATGTGAAATGGAGGTCTCAATGCTAACCGCATGCAGCCCGCGGCTGTTGCTCGCAAAGGCAAATGCACTGTCCGCCAAACTAAAAGTGATGCCCCCATGAGCGACAAAAAATCCATTGACCATCTCTTCGCGCACGGTCATTCCAATCGTACAGGTCCCTGGCCCAAAATGTTGTACTTCGATGCCCAGCCATTGACTGAAGGCGTCGTGGTCCATCATTTTTTGAACAATTTGATCGGGAGACAAGGGGCTCATGGGTAGAAAGTTACGATGCCTTTGGGCCATCCGGAATTTCGATTGCTTCCTCATAACACCCGATCAGGATATCGACGACAATCATGAGGTTGTGCTGTTGGAGCTGCGTATCGGGAATTCCTTTGCGGAGTTCTTGGTGCAAGAAATTGCGGACTTCCGCGAAAACATATGGACTACGGGATATAGCGACCACGCGATCGAGGTCGAGGACCTCCTCGGCTTCAAGTGATTCAAACGCTTCTACGACGCCGGTGGTGACGTCTTCAATTATGAGGTTGCTTATTGGAAGAACGCGCAAAGCGGCCAATCGAAAACCTTCCCGCAAGAGCAAGGCAGAACGGACTAGTTGCTCATGTTCATCATCCTCGAATTCTTCGGACAAATTGAGTAGGAAGCCGAATAGTGCCGGCTGCTCATCCATGAAGGCAGCGAGGTTGAGACCGTATTCTTCGTGGGACCAAGACCGAACGCGGTGGATGGCATGTTCAAACGTGGGTGCTGACATTTTTGAGATTAAAAGGTGGGAAGTTGGACAGCCCAATCGCGTAATAACGGGCAGGTCCGGTAGCGGGGGTCGCCCGTTCGAACATGCAAGGCCTCTAGCGTTTGAAGCGCTTTGTCAAAGCCCCATTCCGAGCCCCAAGCCAAGAGCCCCTTCGGATAATTGACGCCTTGCGTCATGGCAATTTCAAGGTCCGCGGGAGAGGCCACTTGGCGGTACACGGCATCCGCTGCTTCGTTGATGAGCAAGGAGAGGATTCGCTCGAGTATTTTTTGACCCAACTCTGGGTCCTCGATCGCCCCCAAGGCCTTGGCGCCTTCGTGGTAGTCGTAAAAGCCGCGTCCAGTTTTTCGGCCCAGCCATCCAGCTTCCATCAGGCGCTTTTGCGTGAGGTTGGGACGGAAGCGGGGGTCATAGTAAAATTGGGTCCACACGGTTTCGGTCACGGTATAGTTGATATCGTGGCCAATCAAATCCATCAATGCGAAGGGACCCATGCGAAATCCGCCTACCTGGGTCATGGCCCAATCGATGGTCGGCACGTCGGCTAGGCCTTCTTCCAGGATGTTCAATGCTTCGGCATAGTAGGGCCGCGCCACCCGGTTGACAATGAACCCCGGAGTGTCTTTGGCGACCACCCCTGTTTTCCCCCAGCGTTGAACTTCCAAGACGCAGCGCTCCACCACGGCGGAATCCGTGGCAAGGCTGGGAACAATTTCGACCAGCGGCATCAACGGGGCGGGGTTGAAAAAATGAAGGCCAATTAGGCGCTCGGGATGGGCAACTCCCGAAGAGATTGCAGCGATGCTCAGCGAAGAAGTATTGGTCGCCAGAATACAATCGGGACGAACGACATCGTCTAAGATCCGGAAAACAGAACGCTTAGCCTCCAGGTTTTCGTAAATGGCTTCGATGACCAAATCAGACTCTGCCGCTTCGCGGAGATAAATAATTGGCCGAATTCGACTTAGTATGCCCTCACGCTCTTCACGTGTTAAGCGCCCCTTTTCCACCCCGCGGTCCAAGGCGCTTCGCATTTTGACCATGGATCGATCCAGTGCTTCTTCCTTGGTGTCATAGAGGCACACTTGAATGCCCGCTTGAGCCAAAACCTGAGCGATGCCAGAGCCCATCGCTCCAGCCCCGACAACCGTGGCATTTTTAATTAGGGAAGGAGGCATATATAAAGGGTCAAAGAATGGGACAAAGGTCGTGTTTCCGAACAGATCGTTATTTTCCTGTAAAAACTGGGCGGCGTTTTTCTAAAAAGGCTTGGACGCCTTCCGAAAAATCATGGCTTGCGCCTGCTTGATTTTGAAGTTCTCTTTCCAGCTCGAGCTGGGCATCGAGTCCAGCAAAGACCGAAGCGTTCAGCGCCTGTTTCGTGAGCGCGAAGGCTTTGGTGGGCGCTTGTGCTAAGCGCAGTGCGATTTGCATCGCTTCATCTTGTAGGCGGTCAGCCGGACAGACCCGATAGATCATCCCGGCTTGTTGCGCTTCCTGGGCCGAAATCTTATCTCCCAACATCATCCATGCGGATGCGCGCCCAGGCCCCACAAGGCGGGGCAACGTCCAGGTTCCGCCTGTATCTGGCACGAGGCCAATGTTGGCGAATGCTTGAATGAAGGTGGCGTGTTCGCTGGCCAAAACGATGTCCCCCGTGAGGGCCAAATTCGCCCCCGCCCCGGCGGCGACGCCATTCACGGCCACAACAATAGGCTTCATCACGGAGCGCATGAGGCGGACCAACGGATTGTAGTGTTCTGACAAGATTCTGTCTAGGCCCACCCCTTGCGGATCTATAGCCTCGCCCAGGTCTTGGCCGCTACAAAAGGCCTTTCCTGCTCCAGTCAGCACGATGGCACGAACATCTTCGTTACTATGAGCAGAAGAAAGAGCGGACTGCAACTCCATCGACAACTCACGGTTGAAGGCATTGTATTTATCTGGCCGCTGGAGGGTCAACAGGCACACGCCTTGTTTAATGTGTTGGTCAAGTGTACTCATGATGCGGTAGCATTAAATATAGCGAAGCAAGCTAGATGCGACAGTCAGATATTCAGGGGATATTCGATAGGTCCTTTCCCTTTTGTCTTCTGGGTTGGGGATGCGCTGAACGAAATCAAGATATCCCAATATGTCTTGGGCTTTCTGGTTGACCGTCTGGATGGACTTACTTCGGATTTTTCGTTGGTTTTCCCAGGATTTATCTTCGGTGTTTAGAATGGAATCGATATCCAGGATAGTGGCCGTTTGACGCGGAGGCAGCAGAATCAAAAAGCGTATTAATCGCCTTTCCCCGTCATTCAAAGACAGAACAAATTGCTTCTCCTGACCCGGTTGTGACAAATTGTAGCGGACCAAAAAAGCGATGAGTAATGCGATGGCCACAAAGATTGCGACGAACTCCGCTGTATATTTCTCAAAGAAGAATGTTGTTCGAGACGTATACACAGGCAATCCTGTGTCCGTGGATTTTGACAAAAGCTCTTCCATGGTGAGTTGGGTTACACGAACACTGGGATTTGACAAGGTGCTTGCAGACCTCACGATGACCACTTTTTCGCCTGCTATGAACACTCCTTCGTACCCATTGTAAGAGCCTGTACCCGATATAATGTCCTCGACAATGTACATGGTGTTTTTTGCTGCGTCACCGATGTAGAGCCGTTTATCTATTTCTAATAGGAAATAACCGCCTATGTACCCTATGAAGGTATATTCATGAGGGACTTTGTCGAGGTCGAATGGGAGGTGGCCCAAAAAGCGGCTGTTCTTTTTGGGGAAATCAAACTCATAAACAAGTCGATGTTCTTGCCCGGGGGTCAATATGGGGTCAGGCAAGGAGCACGTGACATAGAGGCCGGGCTCCTTCTCGGCGACCCAAAGCATAGAATAATCGTCCGGCAAATTGGTGAAAGACGTCGTCCGCTCCCACTCCTTCAATTCCCCATCAAAGAAGATCATGTTCTGGTTACGATCCCAAAATCCTGAGCCGCCAAAACTGTAGAGCGTCTCATCATAGTAAGCACGTAAACTAGCATAGTTATACCCACTGTAGTAGGTTTGATCTACTCGCTTTGGGAGTTGTTGAGCGCCAACCCCAAAGACGACACCGCTTCCAGAAAAGCTTATAATCAGACTATCGTCGAGATGAAAAACATACGGATCGCCCAGTTTATGAAGCGCGTCCAGGGGAGATACGGTGGCAAAACTGTCCATGACAACCCACAGGGATTGCCTTAAAATGAGTTTTTTGCCCCGTTCAAAATCGTATTGAATAATCTGGTTTTCCTCAACTGTGTATACTTTTCCATTCTCCTCGGCGTGCCATAAACTTTCTTGAGCGCGTAAGGTGTTAGCCCCTACCAATAGGCCTAAGGCAGTGTAAATGAATACAAAATGAGCATCACGCATAGTTTGTGAAAATACGTGACAATATACGTGTTTCACAAATTCTCACAATTTTGAGACCACATTGTTAATTTTGTTTCACATTTGTCTTGCCTCAGGGCCTCACACCAAATCAAACCAACCAATTCAGACCTCCGCGAGCCGGAGGTCTTTTTTTTGGCTCGGCCGCCCAAACTCAGAAACATTTGAAATAATCAAAGGGTTCGTTGCAGCCTTGGCATTGGTAGAGTGATTTGCATGCGGTGGATCCAAAAAGGGATACCAGGGCCGTATCCTCACTCTTACAGCGGGGGCAGCGCACCGCTGCGCTTGGACCCCAAAGACTGCGTTTGTCGGCCGCCTTGCCCACAGGTGGCGCAATCCCATACGCTTCCAACTTCTTTTTTCCCGCCTCCGACATCCAATCCGTTGTCCAGGGAGGATGAAGGACGACTTCAATTTTTACGGGCGCCTCAAACACGGAAAGCGCCTCGCGGACCCGGTCGTGGATTACATCCATGGCCGGACAACCCGTATAGGTGGGGGCAATGCCAAGAGTAATGATCGCTTCCTTTACCTCGATAGAGCGTACCAAGCCCAAATCCACGATGGATAAAACGGGCACCTCGGGGTCCATCACGAGGGCCAAGTGTTCTTTGATTCTTTCGAGAGTCACCATGTGGCGTCGGGATAGGCCCGCGCCAGCGATTGCATTTCGGCGAGGATATACCCGTGGTGTTCAGAATGCACCCCGTCTTTTCCTCCTTTTTTGGCAAAGCCTAGGTCGATGGCGGGCAGTGTGGCCAACGTAAGTATGCTCTCTACTTTTTCCTTCCAGGCGGGCAAAAGGCTAGAAACATCCGGCCCAAGGCCCATCTTATGCGCATCTTGATCTACCGGGGCGGGAACAAAAAACTCGTGCGCAAAGGGCGCGTAATGCGCGAGGCTTTGCGCGATCTTGGCATGGCTTTCCTCCGTGCCATCGCCGAGGCGGATAATCCATTCCGCCGAATATTGCGCGTGGTAGGACGTTTCTTTGATGGCTTTCGCGGCAATGTGGCGCAGGCGCTCATCCGAACTTTGGGCCAGGGCTTCCAGTTGGAAAAAATGAAACGTATCAAAGTAGAATTGCCGCGCGAGCGTGTCGCCCCAATGCCCGTTGGGATGTTCACAAATCAAGTGATTCATAAAGGCCCGACTGTCCCGTAAGTAGGCCAGGTCATTTTCGGTGCATCCCTCTCCGATAAGCTCTGCCGCATAACCGTAATACTGACGGGCGAGACCAACGAGGTCCAGGGCAATGTTGGTCAACGCAATGTCTTGTTCCAAAATAGGTCCATGACCGCACCACGCCGATAGGCGTTGACCCAAAATCAAGGCATCATCCGCCAAATGCAGAACATAGGCGGTCTTCGGATCACATGTGTCCCACTTCATCCGGAATGTCGTAAAACGTGGGGTGGCGATATACTTTGTCGTCTGAGGGGGTGAAGAGGACATCCTTTTCGTCTGGGGAGGACGCGGTGATGGCCGCTGAGGGCACCACCCAGATGGAGATGCCTTCGCTGCGGCGCGTATAAACGTCGCGCGCATTTTTGAGGGCCATTTCTGCGTCCGGGGCATGTAGGCTCCCTGCGTGTTTGTGGGCTAATCCGTTCTTACTGCGGACGAACACCTCCCAAAGAGGCCATTGATGTGTGGCGGTACTCATGCGGCGTGAGTTTGCGTGGGGCGGCTTGCGACGCGGGAAGCTTGCTTGGCTGCATAGGCGGTCGCGGCATCGCGGACCCACGCCCCTTCGTCGTGGGCTTTTTGGCGGGCGGCCAAGCGCTCCGCGTTACAGGGGCCGTTGCCGGCAATCACGTCGAAAAATTCGGTCCAATTGATCGTGCCAAAGTCATAATGGCCCGTTTCTTCGTTCCAGCGCAAATCAGGATCTGGCATGGTTAGCCCGATGAATTCCGCTTGGGGAACGGTTTTGTCGATAAACTCTTGGCGCAGCTCATCATTGCTTTTGCGCTTGATCCGCCACTTCATGCTTTGCGCCGAGTTGGGGCTTTGGTCATCCGACGGGCCAAACATCATAATTGAAGGCCACCACCACCGGTTTAAGGCGTCTTGGGCCATGGCTTTTTGTTCCGGAGTGCCCTTTGCGAGGTGCATCATGATCTCAAAGCCTTGACGTTGGTGGAAGCTCTCTTCCTTGCAAATGCGCACCATGGCTCGGCTGTAGGGCCCATAAGACGTGCGGCAGAGCATGACTTGGTTGGCAATGGCCGCACCGTCGACGAGCCATCCGATGGCCCCCATGTCCGCCCAGGTGAGCGTGGGGTAGTTGAAAATGGAAGAGTACTTCGCCTTGCCGCTATGCAAGTCATCAATCATTTGATCGCGGGATGTGCCTAAGGTCTCGGCCGCCGAATAGAGGTATAAGCCGTGGCCTGCTTCATCTTGGACTTTGGCCAAAAGGATGAGTTTCGCACGGAGGCTCGGAGCGCGGGTAATCCAATTCGCTTCCGGCAGCATGCCCACGATTTCGGAGTGCGCGTGCTGGCTGATTTGACGCACCAAGGTCTTCCGGTAGCCATCAGGCATCCAGTGTTTGGGCTCCACTTTGTTCTCGGCTTCCACAAAAGCCTGGAAGCAGTCTTCTAAGGAATGTGTTTCTCCCATGGGTTGCGCGAATTTGAGGGCAATTTACGGCCAGGTGAACTATGGTTGGTTGGAATGCGTTCTTCCACAAGGCATCTGAGCCTACTTTTGTTCATTCATCTACGATTATAGCCACCTCGATTATGTTGGGATTTTTTAAGAAAAAGAACGCCGAATCCCTTCCTGGACTGCTCACTACCAAAGCCGCTCAGAAAGGAATTAAACCCACTTTTTACTCCAGCAGAGTGCTCGAAGTGCGCCGCGAAACGGCCGATTGTGTGAGTGTGGCGTTGGAAATTCCCCATCCCGAGACATTTTCCTTCGTTCCCGGCCAGTATTTGACCCTTAAAACGCAGATTCAGGGTGCCGAGGTGCGCCGTTCCTATTCGCTATGCAGCAATCCGCTTTCCGGAGAATTGCGCGTGGCCATCAAGCAAGTCGACAAGGGCGTCTTTTCCACCTGGGCCAACACGGAATTAAAGGAGGGAGACACCTTGGAAATCATGCCCCCCAATGGACAGTTTGCCTTGGAGATCGACCCCTCCAACGAGCAGACCTATGTGGGCTTCGCTGCCGGATCCGGCATAACGCCCGTCATGTCCATTTTGAAAACCCTTTTGGAGCGTGCCCCAAAGGCCAAATTCATCCTCTTCTACGGCAATCGAAAAACCCACTCCATCATCTTCAAGTCGGAATTGGAGGACCTCAAGGACCAATACATGGGCCGTCTGGAAGTCCACCATGTGCTCAGTCGGGAAGACCAAGGCAATGATTTGCTTCACGGCCGCATTGACGAAGCCCGCGCCGCCAAGCTGGCCGAACACATCCCTGGAGTCAAAGACGCCGCAGGCCATTTTCTCTGTGGTCCCGAGGACATGATTCATGGTGTGACCTCCGCCCTCACCGCCGCCGGGGTTGCCAAATCAAACATTCACTTCGAACTATTCACGGCCGCCACCCCTGCCGCCACTCCCGCCACAACAAAGGCGAGCAGCGCGAGTGCCGAGTCCTATGTGACGGTCATTCTCGATGGGGAAGAGACCCATTTCCACCAGGGTCCGAAAGACTTTGTGCTCGATGCGGCCTTGGATGCCGGGGCCGATGTGCCCTATGCCTGCAAAGGAGCCGTCTGCTGTACCTGCCGCGCCAAAGTGCTGGAGGGAGACGTGGAAATGGCCATGAACTACTCGCTGACCGACCAGGAAGTCGAAGAAGGCTATGTGTTGACCTGCCAAACCATGCCGCGTTCAGAGCGGGTGCGCATCAGCTACGACGAATAATAGGCTAGGCGGAGAATAAGCGCATCCAGCGATGCGGGATGCCGTCTTCGAGGAATTCCGCTCGCTCCACCACAAACCCGAAGGCCTGATAAAAGTCTACCAAATAGCTTTGGGCCATGATCACGATGTCTTGGTTTGGCCATTCCTTACGAGTGCGGGCAATGGCCTCGGCCATCAAGACCTTCCCCAGGCCTGTTCGGCGATGGGTTGAGGAGGTGACCACCCGTCCAATGCCCGCCTCGGGATACGAAAGGCCAGGAGGCAGCAAGCGGGCATAGGCGAGGATGTCCTCCCCTTCCTGGTACCACAGATGGAGGCAATCGGCGTCCTTGCCGTCGAGGTCTTGGTAGGGGCAGTCTTGCTCCACTACAAACACTTCCGCGCGGAGCGCCAAAATGCCATAGGCGGTGGGAAGCGTCAGGGCATCAAAAGAGGAAATGTGGGGTCCGGTCATACGGGGACCAATGTCGTATTTTTGGCGGAGAGAAAAAACCGGGCGTTTCGCCCTCCCTGATCCCATGGAACAATCGCCCCCCCATCCCCCTCGCAGGGTCCGTTTTGCGGACTTGGGTCGTTGGTCATACCAGCGGGCGTGGGATTTTCAGGAAGTCCTTTTTTCCGAAACCATCGGGCGCAAATCGGCGAATCGAAGCCGGCCAGAGTCAGAGCAGGTTCCCACGGAAGACACGCTGCTCTTTGTCGAACACCCCCACGTATATACCTTGGGGAAAAGCGGAGACTATGCCAATTTGTTGGCCAACGAAACGCAGTTGCAGGAGTTGGGCATTGAGTTTTTCAAAATCAACCGCGGCGGGGACATCACTTACCACGGACCGGGGCAGCTCGTGGGCTATCCGATTTTGGACTTAGACCATTATTACACGGATATCCACCGCTATTTGCGGACCTTGGAAGACGTCATCATCGACACCTTGGCCGAATTTGGACTAGCGGGAGACCGGAGTCCAGGCGAGACGGGGGTATGGCTCGATGTAGGAACGCCCTTTGCCCGGAAGATCTGCGCCATGGGTGTTCGCGCCAGCCGCTGGGTCACCATGCATGGCTGGGCCTTGAATGTCAACACCGACCTGAAATACTTCCAATACATTGTACCCTGTGGCATCACGGACAAAGCCGTCACCTCTCTGCATTTGGAGGTCGGCCACCCCATTGATGAGGCCGAACTCAAGGGCAAGGTGCAGCGCCATTTTGCTTCACGCTTTGGAATCACCCTGGCGGAAACCCCGTGGGAGGCCTTGCAGCCTGGGCCTTCGGTGCGCTGAGCGCAAAAGAACTCGCGCAATTCCCTACCTTTTCCCCATGAAACGCATCGTCCAAACCCTGGTGGCCGTGGCCTTGGTCTTTTTGTTGATCCAAGCCTCCTGGTACAGTTACTTGTTTAAGGGCGTGTATGCCACCTACCTGCAAGGGCATACCACCAGCAATATTTTTGACGGCGAATCCTTTGCTCAAGCTCCCGTGGTGGCGCCAGACCCGCAGCCTTGGCCCGTGGCCTTGGATCTGAGCTATGGCCCGAGTGATGCGCTGCAGACGATGCTCAACGACATCGAGACCGGAGCCTTTTTGGTCTTTGTGAACGATACCCTTCGCTACGAAGATTACGACAGCAAGGTGAGCCCAGACTCCAAAACCAATTCCTTTTCGATGGCCAAAAGCATCGTCACGATGCTCGTCCAAATCGCCATCCAAGAGGGGAAAATTCCCAGCTGGGAGGCCAAGGCTATGGATTACCTCCCTATGCTTCAGGGCCCGGGAGCCGCTTCCCTCACTCTGGGGCATTTGAGCGCCATGACCGCGGATATGGACTGGGAGGAAAACTACTACAACCCCTTTGGCATCACGGCAAAGGCCTACTTTGGAAAAGATGTCTTCGCCACCACCACCTCCTGTGCGATCGGTTCAGAGGTGGGCAAGCGCTACGAATACCAATCCGGCGCGACCGCCCTGCTGGGGTTTTGCTTAGAGGCCGCGACAGGTATGAAAATCAATACCTATGCCTCGGCCAAACTTTGGGGGCCCATGGGGGCCACCTCCGACGCCTTCTGGCACCAAGATGATGCCGGCAATGCCCTCACATACTGCTGCTTCAATGCGACAGCACGCGATTATGGCCGGCTCGGCAAACTCCTCTTGCAGCACGGCCGATGGAACGGCCGCGTGCTGGTCGACAGCACCTTCTTGCATACGGCCACCACTCCCGTGCTGGAAGCGTATTACGGCTACAGTTTTTGGCTGGGCTCTGTCCGTGCTCCGGAGGGAGCGCTCTGGGAGTCCGATGTGCCATTTATTGCATACCGTGGGCATTTGGGCCAATGGATTGTCGCGATTCCCGACCGAAATATGATTTTGGTGCGCACCGGCCACCAAGAAGGAAGCGGTGACCGCGAAAACGGCCTACCCTCTTCCTTTATGCAGGCCGTCACCGAATATGTCCAACGCGATTTTCGCCGGCTACCGGCCACCGCTTCAAGCGAGGCACCTAAGGACGCCTTAGAAGAAGCTCCTATCGTCACAGGAGAATCGGATGCCTTGCCTCTTCCTCCTGCTGGAGACCAAAGTGATCTTTAAATGAACGCACTGCGGGGACTGCGCATTGCGACCGCCCAGCGGCCCTTGCTTCACGGACTTTCGTTGGAGCTCATCCCTGGCCAATGTTCGGCCCTTGTTGGGGAATCCGGCTCGGGCAAGTCGCTCACCGCGCTGGCCATCATGAATTTATTGCCCCCTGGACTTCACGTCTCAGGCGAAGGGTTGTCCGAATTGCATCGCCTTCGCCGCGCGATGGTCTTTCAAGAACCCATGACGGCCTTGAATCCTACGATGCGGGTTGGGGCTCAAATCGCGGAAGCAGCACAGGCTCGAGGCAAATCGCCCGAAGACGCCCAGGCATATGCCTTGGAGTGGATGCAGCGCGTGCAGCTTCCTGAACCCGAATTGTCCTACCGTAAATACCCCCATCAAATGAGCGGGGGCCAACGCCAGCGCGTGATGATTGCCATGGCGATGGCCCAAGATCCCGACGTTTTGATTGCGGACGAGCCCACCACTGCGCTTGACCACACGGTAGCGCATGAGATTTTGGCCTTGCTTCGGCAGCTCCAAAAAGCCGAGGGGTTTTCCATGCTCTTTATTTCCCACGACCTGGATGCGGTCCAAGCCGTGGCAGACCACCTGTATGTGCTTCGAAATGGCGAGTGCGTGGAACAGGGCCCCGTCGCCCAAGTAATTCAAGCGCCTACTCATCCTTACACGCAAGGATTGTTGGCCTCGCGCCCACCCAAGGACCGAAAGCCCTTGCGCCTGCCCACTGTTCAGGACTTTATGGACGGGCGTCCCGTGAGCGCCGAGGAGCGTCCCACCTATTCGGGGGGAGCGCCTATTTTGGAAGTGGTGGGCTTGTCCAAATCCTTTGGCGGAAAGGCCATCCTCTCGGATTTGGACCTCATCCTGCATGAAGGGGAAACGCTTGGCCTCGTTGGCGCATCCGGAAGTGGAAAATCCACGATTGCCCGTTGCCTCGTGCATTTGACCCAGCCCGATGCCGGCGAAATTCGCTATCGAGGTCAACGAATCGATGGATTGGACCGGGCCGGCCGCCAAGCCATGGCGCGTGAAATTCAGTACATCTTTCAGGATCCATTTTCCAGCCTGTCGCCCCGTATGCGCATCGGCGAGGCCATCTTAGAGGCCATGCACGTACATCGTTTATGGGGAACCGCCGCCGAACAACGCGGCAAGGTCTTGTCATTACTCGAAGCCGTCGGTTTGCCCGATCCCGAGGAGGCCTACACCAAATACCCGCATGAATTTAGCGGCGGACAACGCCAGCGCATTGGCATCGCTCGAACCCTTGCCGTCGATCCGCGGGTCATCATCTGTGATGAATCGGTGGCAGCCCTCGACGTGAGTGTCCAGGCACAGGTGCTCAATGTCCTGAACGACCTCAAAGACCGCTTTCAATTTAGCTACCTATTTATCTCCCACGATGAGCGCGTGGTGCGCTACATGAGCGATCGGACGGTGGTTTTGGGGCTTGAGGGCTTGAGGGCTTGAGGGCTTGAGGGCTTGAGGGCTTGAGGGCTTGAGGGCTTGAGGGCTTGAGGGCTTGAGCTTGGCAAAAAAACGGAAAGTCCCGGCGCGCAGCAAAGTTCCTCAGCAAAATTTGAGAGGAAAAGAGACTAAACGTTTAAGCATAAAGGCTACAGCGCGAAGCGCGAGCCTTCTAGCTCCCTAGCCTCCTGGCCTCAGGGCGCAGCCCGAGCCTTCTAGCCCTCTAGCCTTCT
>Ga0209602_1002240_pt1 | contig 16053 bp, 21 predicted proteins | sample COGITO_mtgs_1205_3_FD_184810 | JGI IMG/M metagenome (GOLD analysis project Ga0209602, IMG submission 184810) | Pelagic marine microbial communities from North Sea - COGITO_mtgs_120524 (SPAdes) (version 2) | ecosystem: Environmental > Aquatic > Marine > Epipelagic ...
TACCAGGTCTATCAAATAAGGATAAATCCCTCTCTTCACATATTTTTGATGTAAATATATTGCCATTATAATCTAATCCAAGAATTCTATCACCATCAGCCGAAATAACAATATTCGCATTTGTAATTTGCTTACCAGTTACTTCTGCCGGACGATTCCAATCGGCACCACCATTTTCCGAAAATCTGAGTATTTTGTTAGTTGTATCCCAAACAGCTACCTTTAAACCATCCAATGAACAAGTAATTGAATTCCAACTACTATCCTCCAGACCCGTTACTTTTGACCAATTTGTCCCCGAATCAAATGAACGCCATATCCCCCCATAATCTTCCGCAATTATAAATACCTTTGTACCGTATAAATTTGTGACAATTTGTTTCCAATCATAATCTATTAATTCAGTATTATAATCAAACTTAGAAACATTAATAATATCCCAACTGAGACCATTATTTATTGATTTCACAATATAAAATTTATCAATTTCTTTATATATCCCATATACTTTTTTACCATCACCTGAGATTTCAATATCTATCCAATTTTGACTCATATCTTTATTTAGAGATAGATTTGGATGTTTTATTCTGTCTCCAGATAAATCCACCCAAGTAGCGGCATAATCATCAGAATAACACACACCACCATTTTTAAAATCGTCATATATATCGCCATCTGATATATCTCTGCAAGCAAACAAATATTGTCCTGTAAAATCAGATGTTATTGCTGTCCAATTTCCGGATATATCTGAATTTGATAAATCAACATCTGTTAAATAACTTACTTTTCCCTTTTCCCAAGTATCATCATTCCCACTTTGAGTAGAATACCATATATGTTTTTTATTACAGACAGCTATATAATTACCAGAATAATTCATCGTAATATCTTTCCATTCTTTATTAATTTCTGGTACAGAATCATTAAAAGTAATAACAGTCCAAGTACTGCTAATTTTCCCATCATCGGATGATTTATCGGGATTTTTAATATCCAATTTATATAAATTTTGACTAGAATTTCCTGCAATTAATATTTTTCCATCATTATTGGAAGCAACAACAGACGCATTGGATTCACTTGTCCCGACGGTTTCATAATATTGCAATGTATCTGGACAGCGAATACATACAACTGGGTCAGCGATAGTGCGATATTGGCTATCAATATTAATTGTTTTTGTCATTGTTCCTCTTGATAATGGATTTATATAGTCTTTCGGCATTGCTGGAGTGGCACCTTTAAAAGTTGTTCTATCCCAAATAGGCATTGCAAAATTATTTGTAGCCATTATTTTTTCATTGTCATCCATAAAATCACCCTCCAATAATGACTTTTCATTTTCTTCTTCCTCTTCATAATAATCTGTACTATACTCCTCTTTTTTATATTCACGCAACCGATGGGCTATTTGATCAAAGAAAAATATATATTCATCCCGCGCTTCTTCGGCTTTTTCCAATGCATTTGCATAGTCGTTGTCAACAATCGGATCATTTATTTCGTTTTCAATGTACTCAGCAAATGCAATATTTTCCATCATTAATTTATTTAATTCCATTCTAAATTCTTTACTATAAATACTGGTTGACCAATTACCCCAATCTGTTACAATATTTTTTTTTGTTTGTTGATCTATATCGTTAACATTATCAACAAGATAACCAGGATTAAAAGAAAAGCCAAAAATTTTTTCATCATTCTCTATTACATCTGGTAGACTTGCTAATAATTCATTTACTTTTATTATGAATTTATCATCATCGCGGATTCCACCATACGCATCAAACACACCAGATGCTCCGTTTCCGTCAAACTTTTCCTCAAACTGATCTTTCATTTCTTGTATTTTTTCCACTATTTTCCCGTTTGTTAAAGGGAGTACTCCGCCCAACCCTATTATATTTACTAATTCTTCTGTACTATAATTTGATATATCAAAATCTGTACCACTCATTATATAAAACTAACATATATATTTATATCAAGGCAATAATAAATTGATTATTTAAATTTAATACTTAAAATTCATTAAATTTAAATAAAATGAATTGTCAAATTTGCTATGAAGACTTTGGTACAAAAGATATGAGAAAATTAGAATGTTCTTCTTGCAATATAAACTTTTGCATCGGATGCATCAAAACGCATATTTTATTATTGAAAACTGAACCATCTTGCCCATCCTGCAAATATTCGTTTGATTTAGAATTTTGCCGAAGTAAATTAACGAAAAAATTTATGAATACTGAATATAAACAAAGTAGAATTGATATTATGGTTAAAAAAGAAGAGGCTAAATTTTCAGATACTATGACTGATGTTAAAAATATTATTAAATCCGAATCTTATATTAAAAAAATTGAAGATGGTAAAAAAGAACTACAAGAACTTGAATTAAAATTTTTAAGAAAAAAAAATGATTTGCAAATTATGAAAGATACGCAAAGGAATCTAAAAAAACCAAATTATAAAAAGAATACAGGATTTAAAATGAAATGCCCAAAAGATAGTTGTAATGGGTTTTTAAAAAAAGATAATATATGTGTTTTATGCGATACACACGTTTGTGGAACTTGTATGGAAATCATTTATCCAAAAAATGAAGAATCAAAAGAACACCGGTGTGACCCAGAAGTGGTTTCAACCATTGGAATGATATTAAAAGAAAGTAAACCTTGTCCAAATTGTTCAGAATTAATTTCAAAAAAAAATGGTTGTGACCAAATGTGGTGTGTGAAATGTCACGCCACATTTGATTGGGTATCTGGTAATATTGATTATGGAGAAAACCATAACCCCCATTATATTGGTTGGAAAAAACAGAATGGTATTGCTAATACTAGACAACCAGGTGAAATTTTATGTGGTGGGCTTCCAAGCGAAGATGATATTTGTTATTTCTGGGAATGTGCTAAATTTACAGATAAGCATCTGTGGCACGGTCTCTCTTTTCATAAAGTTTTATATAATAATATAAAAAGAAATGACAATCAAGTTTGTACTTGTAATTTTCCAATATTTAAAAATTCTATAAATCAATTACGATTCTTTTACTGGTTAAAAGAAATAAGATATAATATTAATCATTTTAGAAGATATGAATTAGATCATTATAGAAGAATTGTGTTAGATGATGATGTTACAAGAGAGTTGCGTATTCAATTTATTCGTAAACAAATTGATCAAGATTATTACGAGAAAAAACTTTATAAATTAAATATGAAAAGAAAAAAAGATTTGGAAATTCTTCACGTGTTTGAACTTGTTTATATTGTTAGCGTTGAACAAGTAAATGAAATATTTAATATTATATTAACGTTGGATAACGATGAGTGTATAAAATATAATACTGATTATTATAAAATGATGGTACAAGAAAACGGCGTTGAACAAACAGAACAAAACTTTAAAAATTATAGAAGAAATATGTATATAAAATTTTCTTCAAAAATGATTGAAAATATTCAAAATATTCAAAATATTATTGAATTCTCAAATGAATGTTTAACAAAAATATCGGTAAAATACAATAATATGACACCATTTATTGGTGATAAATACAGAATTACAACTGGTATTAACAATGGTAAATTTTCTAAACGAATGTCTCAACAAAATATAAATAGAGTAAAATGGAGACGCAATTTTACACAAAAGCAGCGTAGAAATTGGGAAAATGATATTGTACCAGTTATTGATTTATTTACAAGAGAAAAATTTAGACAACCCATAACAATCCAGGATGATGGAACTTGGGAAATATTAACGCCGCAATATGTACCAACATCGCCACAATACTCGCCACAAAACGAGCCACAAATTGCACCTGGTCCGGGTGGTGTTATGGTTTAAAACAAACCTTTGAAAAATCTTAAAATATTAGAAATTTTGTTTTCATCTTTTTGAAAACCTGTACAAATGTGTCCCTTTTCTAATTTTCCACATACTTTACATTTTTTTTTCTCTGTTGGTTTATCGGGTGGTTTTTCTCGTTCCTTTTTACAACTTCGCGCATTATGACCGTGATTTCCACATTTTGCACATTGTACGCGTTTTCTCTTTTTCTTTTTATATATAATACCAAATCTGTCGTGTGGTATGATAATAACACCGTGACCACGCTTAAAATGTCGCGATCCTTTAAATAATACTAATTCTATTTGTTCAATCATTTCTTGGCTAGTTTTCAACAACTCTTTGCGATCAATTCTTTTTTCACTTTTATATGTAAAACGATTATAATTTTCATTCTCATATATTTTTGTACGATTTTCGGACAAGAATATATATTTAATCTTACCAATTCCCATAATTTGATTCGTCGTATTATTCATTTCAATAATGTAAATAGATGAGCCATATGGAACTTTATCGGGAATTTGCTTATCTAAGCCATAAATGCAACCATCCCATTTATTTTCATTGCGCCATCGTTCATTCTCAATCCACGTATCGGAATTGAAACGCACTGTACCAATTTGAATCATAATTAAATAGAATTAAAATTATGAGTTTGAGAGAAGTTTCAATTTAAATTAACGGATAGACTTAAGTAATTCATACAGCGAAATAATGGATGCACCGGTTGCACCATTTATAATAGAATCGTTTTCATTAAAAGAAACACCGCCAATATCCACGTGCATCCAATTTGTCTTTTTCGGTATAAAATTACTTAAAAAAATACCCCCGAGAATAGCACCAGAAGAGGCATTTCCTGTATTTTTGATATCCGCAACGGTTGAATTTAAATATTTATTATATTCCGACCACAATGGCAGTTGCCATATTTTTTCATTTGTTAATTCACCTATTTTTTCATATTTTTTTAGTAAATTATCATTATTTCCCATAATAACAATAGACATATTATTAAATATTGAACCAGCTTGACCCGTTAATGTCGCCACATCAATTACACAACAAGGTTTGAAATTTTCCGCATATGATAAAGCATCAGCCATAATCAAACGCCCTTCCGCATCCGTGTCCATAATTTCCACCGTTTTTTTATTGTAACTTATAATAATATCACCCGGTCTAGTTGCCTTTGACCCCACCATATTTTCTACTAACGGAATTAATGCAATAACATTTCTTTTTAACTTGTTTAATGCACATAATCGCAATAATGAAAAAACCGCGCTAGCACCGGTCATATCCGTTTTCATATCGTGGAAATCATATCGTTTCAAATTAATACCCCCAGTGTCAAATGTAACACCTTTCCCAACCAATACCACAGGTTTTTGTTTTTTAACAGGTAACCATTTAACAACTAATAAATAAGGTTTATTTTCACTCCCCCTATTCACGCCCAATATTAAATTTAATTTTTTCTTTTTTAATTCTGCTTGATTCATAATTTCTAATTTTAATTTTTGATGATTTTCTTTCACAAATTTAACAAAATTGGTGGAATTCATAATATTACCCGGTTCATTTACCATATCTCTCATATCATTAATAATATGAGCTTCTTTTATTGAATTTATTATAACCGATTTTAATTTATTGACGCCACAAAAATGGATATTTTTTTTTAGTGCTTTTTTTTTAGTCTTATGTTTATTAAATTTATACATATAATACACAACGCGCAATACTTGATGTCTTATGAATTCCTCAATGGGTATTAGTAAGAACTGAATATTTATTATTTTATTATCGCTTTTTATAAATGCGCAAATTCTTTTTAACATATTATCAATATCAGTAAAAGAACATTTTTTCTCATTTATCTTTCCAATTATAAATAATTTATCTTTTATGAATAGTTTTGTAAATTTATTCGTTTCACCTTTGAAATAAGAATAAAATTTACTTGGAAATTTAAATTTGAATTGTTTTTCTAGTTTTTTTATATTTTTATCAAAATTTGAACAAGATATATATACGTATGTATCTATATTACTATTGGTAATTGAATTTGTATAATGGAACATATAAATATTAGTAATATTAATTTTTATAGAAATTATTAAATGCAATATAAATTTCATTTACTATTTTTTTATACCAAGGTTGAAATTTATGCATATGTTTTGGTATGTTTTCTAAGCGTATCCATTTTAATTTATCTTTTTCATATAACCCACCCTTTGCTAACTTTTCAGGATGTGATTTCGCTATTTTATCAAATTTTTTCTTAAATCTTTTTGGCAATGATTTGTCATAAGGAATATTTACAATATATAAAAAATAGTTTTTTGTTTTAATCGTATAAAAAGTTTTTTGTTCTATTAATTGTTTAATATCTTGTTGTGTTCCTAAAAAACCATCGGTTTCTTCCCAACCTTCTCTTATGGCGGTTTGTTTTTTGGATTCATTATTTTCTTTTCCTCCGCCAAAATCACGCCAATCTATTTTGTTTTTGTTTTTTGTTTGATATTCTCGTGAAAATAAAAAATAGAACGAACCATTATAAAATGCAACAGGTAAAATTCCAGCACCCATATATGATAATTAAATATTTTATTTTTATATAGTATAATGAAAGACATACAAAAAAGATTTTTATTATTTTTATTATTATGCATTCCAATTCGTATAATATTTGTTTTGGTTGCAAAGACTATAAATAAAAAATATTTACCATATTGTGGATATATTGGTTTAATAATATCAATTGGTTTTGCTTATATTTATATATTTAATAAAAGGAAAACTGGTAATGAAACATTTGGTAAGAAAATATGGTGGAATAATTTAAGACCAATACATTCTTTATTATATTTAATATTTGCTTATTTGGCTATAAATAAGAAAAAAACAGCATATATTCCTTTACTATTTGATGTAATTATTGGATTAATATCATTTTTAATTTACCATTATAGCATTGGTTCATTTGTTAAATTATGGTAAAATTTCTTGAAATTTATCATTTTGCGTTTCAAAAATTTCCCGAATAGTATCGCAGTTTACATTTTCTTCGTTTTCTTCTTTCCAATATAAATATAATGGTGCGGCCGGTGGTGTTATTTTAAAAACAAGCCATATTATTTTTCTAAAAATATAATTATTATTTAAAATCATAACACTTTTTTTTAAATACTGTGGTTTCTTTTTCTTAATTTTTTTAATAAATAATGCCAATTGGTAAATATGTTTAATAGATGGGTTATTAACATCGCATATATCAAATAATAAATAAAAATTTCTCTTTTTGTCATATAATTTTAACCAATCAACGAATAGGTTTACTAATGATTCGCTAACAACTTCGCCTTTCAAAATTATTTTTATAATTGGAAAATCTTTATCGTCTATTGTATAGAAATCCATTTATATTATTCTGTTTTTATTTTTTCATTTATTTTTCGCATTATATTTAACTCCCTTTTTAACATTTCTTGTGTGTTTTTTAACTCTCCGATACTAATTTTTAATGTTTCATTTTCTTTTTTATCCAAGTCATTTTTTAAAATAATTTTTATATTATTTAAAAATGAAATATATTCCATATTTTCATTTTTTGACAAATTTAAATTAAGTATTTTTTTACTTATATTTAAAATAGATTCTTCAATAATATCAATGTTGTAAAAATCAGGCAATTTTATCAGTAATTTTATCTCATTTATTGAATAATTATTTATATTCAAATCAAAAGGCGTATGATTCATTATTAATATATTAAAATAAATTAATATTCGTCAAAAATATCTTTTAGAGTATCTAGGGTATAAAATTGTATTGCCAACGTCGGAAATGTCTTAATATAATTAATGGATAATCCACGATAAAGGCCTTTTATACCTTCTTTATTATAAATTTTATTAACACAATCCAATATTCCATTATATCGCGGTACTTCGGGTGAAAAACTTTGCATTTGCAGTCTTCTCCGGATGAGATCAGTTGGGTATGTAATTGTAATAGCTGTAATTCCTGCAAAACCTCCACATAATAGTTTAAATAAAGATGGTGAATTATTCTCATATTGTATAAAGTTGGTTTTATAGTAATTATAAGAGGCGAAATTAATTGCGTTCCAGGGTCCGTATCCGAAACAAGTAAGTTTTGATCCGGCATATAATTCTCTCATAGATAATTTATGTAAAACATTAAAAAGACCAGTATATTTTAAATTGTTTGTTTGTAAAGATAGATGTGTTCTGGCAGTTTCCAATGGATATATACTCATTATAGATATAACACCACTGATGCCCCCTGATAATAAATGCACACTATTCTCATTTTTAACATATTTTTTTATGTTTGATTGAAATTTTTCATATAACATAAAATTCGTGGCATATTGTGGAAAAACACGAATACAATTTGTCCAATTACCTTTCCATAAATGTCGGAAACCTTCCTTACGAATAACATATGAAATGGAATTATGCTTTAAATAATTATTTTGAATTTGCAAACGAGCCAACTCTATTGGTGCCGTCATTGTTCTTGACACAATGGCGGCCGTTCCACCTATTAAAAAATCATTGGACATAATAAATATATTTGTAAAATAATATTTATTATGTTTAAGGATCTAAATATTTTTTAGTTGTATCGTATACTTTGAATATTGATGCATTTACAATCACAGCTCTTATAATACAAACAGTAAAACCATTCCATAAATTTTTTTGACGATATGCATCAATTAATGATATGTTTTGAGCGATTTGTCTAGACCGAATGACATCAATTGGGTAAGTTATTGTCCAATTTGTCAAACCAGCAATACCTCCCGCAAAGAATGCATCCATATTATCTTTGCAAAAATGATAAGAGCCAAAATATATGGATGTTGCCAAAGATTCTCGTAAGATTGTTGAATATATTCCTTTTGTTTTGTAAAAATCTGTAAATTTTATTTTTTGATTTGTCTGCTGTTTAATTTTACCAATATCAAATGTATAAACAATTGGAGAAACAACAATTCCCGTTATAAAACCAGAAATATAATGATTATCTGTATATTTATAAATTTTTTCATTAATTGGAAATACGGAACTATTAAATAATGTTGACATTGCCATTGGATAGCGCCAACCCTTATATAAATCTCGCAAATTTAAATTTTTTATTGGGTTTTTAGTTTGAATTAATACTTTTATTGTATCCAAAGGATGTCCAACAACCGTTTGCGCTATACCGGCGCAAAATCCAGCTATAATTTCATTCATTAAATTGATATATAATTATATTGGAAATATTTTAATATAATTATATAATTATGTTTTCTTTATATTTTGATGGTGCTAGTCGTGGAAATCCCGGACCATCTTCTTTGGGTGGTGTTATTTACGATTCTTCCGAGGAAGAAAAAATAAATTATAAAAAGGCAATTGGAATTGCAACAAATAATTATGCAGAATATCAAGCCTTATTGGTTGGTATAAAAGTATGTATTAAATACGATATCAAAGAAGTAAATGTTTATGGTGATTCAAAATTAGTAATTGAACAAGTTAAAGGTAACTGGAAAGTTAAAAGTGACAATTTAAAACCAATGCATACAGAAATCACAAAATTTATAACACCGGAGTTTTTTAAGAAAATAACATTTAACCATGTGCGTAGAAATTTGAATAAACGTGCGGATGAATTGGCAAATATAGCTTTAGATAACGCATAATATAATATTTATATATATATATATATATATGTCGTTAAACAACAACCAGTATTATAGACAATTGAGACAATCAAAAATAAAATATGGTAGTAATTTTAATTTAGACAATTTTAATAAATGGTTCAAAAAAAATAAAGGTTCTAATTCCACCAGTAATTCAATATCTTATTCTAATGATTGTGATGATTGTTATTGTATTAATAATGACACCGGATTACCAATACCAAACACAACTTGTATTAGGAAAAAGAGTAAGAAAAAGAGAGGGAAATCAGCACTAGTAAAAAAAAAGTCGCGAAAACAACCAAGTAAACCGAGAGGGAAATCAGCACCAGTAAAAAAAAAGTCGCGAAAACAACCAAGTAAACCGAGAGGAAAATCGGCACCAACTATACGGAAAAGAACAAACAATATTAGTAATAAAAGGACACCACAACGAAGGACACCACAACGAAGGACACCACAACCGCAAAGGATTTCGGACCTTCCAGTTGCAACTGTTGCGCAGATTAGTCCTTCGGAAGCAGAGCGACTAAATTTACCAATCGCGCGTCCCCCAAGTGTTGAAAATCCTGAAAGTGTTGAAAATCCTGAAAGTGTTGAAAATCCTGAAAGTGTTGAAAATCCTGAAAGTGTTGAAAATCCTGAAAGTGTTGAAAATCCTGAAAGTGTTGAAAATCCTGAAAGTGTTTAATTTGGATAAGGTTCTTTAAATTTAACCTTAGATATTTTTAAAAAATCACCCAAAATATTATTTGCAAAGTTATGGATATGACATTTTACACAAAAATTATCCTCACTATAAATCGTAACTTTCCCATATTGACATTTTCCTGTATAAACACCACGATCCAATTTTGTATCTATGATCATATTGGCGGTTGGATATCCATATTGAGACGTTTGTCCCGTACCTTTCACAACGGTACCACTAATGGTTGGTAGCCGAATCTTCAAATAAGGTAGAACAGCATAGCTTATAAAAATAAATGTAAAAATTAAAAGAGTTATAATTAAAAAATTAGATTGTTGTTTTAACATATATATATTATAGAAAATGTTTAAAAATTATTTACCATTTAAATTTAAGTATGGATAAAGAAATATCTAAAGATCAACGCGATTTCATAGTAGATAAACATAGAATAGAACTAATGAATCATATACAAGAATATAAATATCTCGTAATTGATCTAGAAAAAAATACAAAATTATATAAATCTTTGCGCGATATTGAAAAAGAACTTAAAATTTCATATTCTGGTATATCCAAAAAGTTGAAAATATCCAATTATTGTATTTGTAATGAAAAAAAAACAACAAACGTATTTTATATTCAAAATATAAATTCAGAATTATAATATTTTATAATATATTTTATATTATATAATGAGTCGGGTTAATAAAAAGAAAAGGAAGGGAAAGCATACAAGAAAGAGAAAAGCCAATACTAAATGCGGAACATTATTATTCTATGCACCAAGTATGTATAGTACAGCCTTAGAAGTGAAAAATTTAATTAATAAATCAAGACCCGGTAGTGTAATATTGGGGGAAATAACAACCAATTCTGATTTATGGAATTCAAATCCTGATCAAAAAAAAATAGATGATCTCGCAGGATTTAAAGGAAATCAATGGCCAAAATTTAAAGATGGTTGGCCAAATTTGTTTATAAAAAATCATCAGGAAGTAATGCAAAAAAATGTTGTATTTTTGTCTTCTTTAGATACACCCGAATCAGTTTTCTCACAAATGGCGGTAATGTTTGCTTTACCAAAATATCGTGCAATAAATTATAAAGTTATAATACCGTGGTTTCCAACTGGAACAATGGAGCGTATAACTGTCCCGGGTGAGATTGCAACGGCAAATACATTAACAAGAATATTATCCTCAATACCACTATGTGCATCTGGTCCAAGTGTAATTGGCTTGATAGATATACACGCTTTAAGTGAGCAATTTTATTTTAATGATAACGTATTGGTGGAATTAAAAACTGCAGCGGGATTATTATGTAAAAAAATAGATAGTCTGGGTAAGCAACCAATCATAGCTTTTCCAGACGATGGTGCACACAAAAGATATAAAAAATTATTTGAAAGATTTTTCAAAGATAAAAAACAAACTGCTAAATTTGTAATATGTGGTAAAGAAAGGGATGGAGAAATTCGCAAAGTTGTAATAAAAGACGGTCGCGAGCATATTAAAGCGGGCCAACAAGTTATAATTATTGATGATTTGGTTCAATCTGGGGGAACGCTTATAAAATGCGCAGAAGCTATACAAAATATCGCTAACTGTAAAATTGGCGCATTCGCAACACACGGAGTTTTTCCAAATAATTCGTGGGAAAAATTCGTTGATAATAAAGGAAATGCAAAGACCGCGATTAGTAAATTTTATATAACTAATTCAATACCTGTTAACGGTCGTTATAATATGTCTAATAGTTCTGTATTTGAAGTTTTATCAATAGCACCAATTGTTGAGTATTTTATTTCAGAAACAGACTGCAATAATAAATATAAAAAATTATTTAATTCATAAATTATCTTTTGGTTGACCTGTTTCAATATCACTTTTTTCGTCCATTAACATTATCCCCATCGCGGCATAATTATGCAAATCTATAAGCGTATCTCTTAAAGATTCATTATTTACCAAATGAACACCATTTGTGGTTACAGAAATAAGCCGTTGTATTTTATCACCCATTCTGACAATCACGCCAACAGGTCCATAAGTGGCGAAGGAATCGCCATAGTCTTTATTTTTTTTGGAAAAAAGCTCAAAAGCTTCTTCGTGAATACATTTCAATTGTTGTTCTCTTTTATTCATTTATAAATATTAATACTAAGAATGTATTTATATTTATTAAACCAAACTAGTTAAATATTTTTCCCAACTTTTTTTTGTTCCACCGTCATATTCAAACGCATAATTATTTGAAATTAACCATTGACTTAATAATGTATCTTCAAGTTTTATATCTATTAATAAGCGACCATATTTATCAAAATCATCACAAACAATGTTGACAATTTTTCCCAATATTTTATCTCGCAATATATCACGCACTTTTAATCCAAATTGTTTTTCTAATTTATTTTTAGTTCTTATTTCTGGCGTATCCACGTGCTGGATACGACAGTTGAATTTATACAATTTATCTTGAACTGAAAATACAACTTTTATAGTGTCTCCATCATAAACATCAACAACTTTTGCTTGTTTTGCATCTCCTTTAAATGAAAATAATCCGACGTCATTATTTACCAAAGCCCAATTTACTGGAATATCCATTATATATTATAAAAATATTAATTTTATTAATATATATTATATGAACGATTGGTATAAAAAACTAAAAAAAGCACCATGGTCACCACCAAATAAAGTATTCGGTATTGTTTGGGGTATTTTATATACCTTATTATTTATTTCTTTCTTTTTAGTTTGGAATAATAAAAAATGTTTCCCTTATTGCGATGCACTAACTGTATTTCTTATACAATTAGCTCTTAATATAACCTGGACAACTGTATTTTTTAAATATAGAATGATAAAAGCGGCTTTAGTAAGCATTATATTAATTATTATATTGACAATTATTACATTTACATATTTTATGAAAGTTAGCAAATTGGCTGCATATCTGCTTATTCCATATATTGCTTGGTTATTATTGGCAGGGTCACTTAATATGTATATAGTTTTGCATAATTAAGAATCGGTTAACATTTAATGTTTAATCGCACTCAAGTTGAACAATGTTCCATCCTCGCTTTCTAGCTAAATAACGCTCGTAACTTCCGTGTTTTCTGTCTACACCAGCATTGTCATTTTTACGTGCTGCTCGTACTAACCCTCGCGTTTCTAACGCTGGTGTATTGTCACCTGGACCACCTATATTGGAGACACATTTATTATTATCGGTAGGCACATTTTGATTTTGTGCACGCATAATATTACCGCTTGGACCAATAACAGTGAGTGATTTTTTTAAATCTAAATAATGGGAAGCAGAAATTCTATATTGTTTTTGATTTGTCATCGGATGTGTAACATTATTTGGATTGGGACATACCAAAAGTGGGAAAGAATTATTACAAATGGACATTATATATTATCAAAATATTATAAATTGATCTTAAAAATAAATCATTTTATAATGTATAAAAATGGATATATGTCCTTATTGCAGTGTAACAATTTCTGAAAATAAAGACGAACATATTATTAAATGTCAAAATATAAATAATATAAAAAATAAAGATACATTTGAGACGACACCCAGTCCCCATAGTCTTTATAAAATGGTTTTGGAGTTGCAGAAGGAAAATAAGAAATTGCATAAAAAAATTAAGCGTTTGGAGAATAAAACGTTTAAAAAAAAGGAAAAGAAAACGATTTTTGAATGGCTTATTTTACACGGCAATGATATATATGATCAACCTTTAAATGACATTAATGGTCTGTGTTATATAATTATTCCCAACGAACACCATTTAACGTATCTTTTTCAAGCGGGATTTATTGAAGGATATGGGAAAATTATAAGGGGTTTTTATGAGGGATATTTTTTAGCATGGGAGCAAAAAAAGCAAATTTATTGTTGGAAGGGAGAATGGGCTGTATTTACCGAAGAAGATTTGTCAACAATTGTAAGCAAAATTCAGAAAAAAGTTATGAATGTGTATTCAGAATGGAGTAAAAAAACGCGCGCAAATTCTGCGCATTTTAATAAATATATGGCAATGATATTGGGGGGTGAAAGCGGTGAACGTAAAAAGAAAAACAGGACGATTTATTTGAACTTGTGGAAGAGTTTGAAAAGGGATTTCCATCGGGAAACAGAATACCAAATAACTTTTTAAACTTTTAAACTTTTAAGAAAAGTTAAACAAAAATTTTTTAGAAAAGTTTGACAAAACCAACTTTTAAAAAAGTTTGACAAAACCAACTTTTTAAAATATTTATATAATTTATATAATGTCATCATTATTACGTTTTTCAAGAAAACAATCTACCAAGATCATCAGCCCCAGATTCATTACTAAGATGAATAATAGATTAACAGATATGGAAAATAGGATGGATGAATGTTGTAATAAAAAAAGCGCAACCACGGATTCATTTAATTCAGCTGATGACACATATGATACCCCTCCCGATCCAGGAAGTGGGTGGGTTCACAAAGGTTTACAAGGTTTGTCACTAAATAAAAGACCAATAAAATACTTAAATTCTGATAAAAAATATGATTATGCAGTTAATAACGAAAACAATTACGGACCGAAAATTGGTTATGAATTTGCGAAAGATGAAGTTATTGACGATAAAGGAGAATTTTTAACAGTTAAAATGAATGGTAAAATACTTTACTTACCAAAAAAAATAGGAACAGAGGATGTATTATTAAAATATACATTTCCCGTTGGAAAAGGTATAATTCCCGTTGGAAAAGGTAAAAAAACGGAAAAAATCAAAAAGAAAAAGAAAACGAAAAGAAAGCGAAAAAGCAAACGGAAAAGCAAAGGAAAAGCAAACGAAAAGAAAGCGAAAAAGCAAAGGAAAAGCAAACGAAAAAGCAAACGAAAAAAAGAAAACGGGAAAAAAAACGGAAAAAAAAAACAGAAAATAAAATAAGTTAAACATTTTTTTTTATCAATATATAAAAATGAAAAATATTTGGTGCATTAGACATGGGACTGCTTTACATAATGTTTTATTTAAAGATATTGGTACAAAGGCATATACATTGCCGAAATATAGAGACACCCCACTTGTGGGGAAAGGGAATTTGGAATCTTTGGCGTTGGGTAGAACTTGGGATAAAAAAGAAGATATAGAAATTATTTTTGTTTCACCGTTGACTCGCACCATACAAACAGCAACAAATATCTTTAAAGAGACAAAAATAAAAATGATAGCAAATGATAACATTATGGAATATCCCCAAGCAATAGAAGAATGTAATCACCGATTAAGTAAAGTTGCATTAAAAGTACAATATCCCGATATTGATTTTAGTAATATTCCTGAAGAATCCACGTATTGGAAAGATTCGCCCGAAATAGAATCTTTATTTGATTTAAAAGAGCGTTCAGATCATTTTAAAGAAATGCTGAGAGAAAGACCAGAAAAAAATATTTGTATTGTATCCCATAGTACTTTTTTGAAAGAATTCTTGTTGGGTAATGTGGGCAATATTGAGGAAGAACTGGAACATTGTTCTCCCTTTTTATTTAAATTATAATCTGAATAATATGTATAAGTGATGGCAGAATCTAAAAACGTTCCAGTAACAGAATCTAATGAATATCTTGGTTTATTTATACAGGACCCGGGTAAAGCCCTTGCAGAAGCTCGCAAAAATTGGGACAACACACTTGCAAACGACCTGGCCGTATTAAATAAAATTCTTAATAATCAAACAGAAATAG
>Ga0209602_1002282_pt1 | contig 15894 bp, 20 predicted proteins | sample COGITO_mtgs_1205_3_FD_184810 | JGI IMG/M metagenome (GOLD analysis project Ga0209602, IMG submission 184810) | Pelagic marine microbial communities from North Sea - COGITO_mtgs_120524 (SPAdes) (version 2) | ecosystem: Environmental > Aquatic > Marine > Epipelagic ...
CCGGGACGGTAGTCTCTATCAGACCTTAAGACTGGACCTAACTGGCCAAGAGGTATTCGTAAACTTTGAGAGTAGCTCACTGGGCGACACACTCTCTTGGATGGGTCAGATGTTGGCCTACAAGGAACAAATGGGCCTCAAGAGGCTCTGGGTCCGAACACACAAAAACTGGCTCTTTGACCAGGAGTGGTACCGTCAGCACGACATTGAGATCGTTGGAGACCCTAAAGCCGCGCGCGCTCAGATCCGGATTGGCATCGGCGTTTTCTACAGCAACGAGGAGCCATGGCAGAAGAACCGACACCCGAATGACTGGCGCCACCAGCCCTTGGGCAAAATCGCCTGTGACCAGCTGGGCATTGACTACGTAGAACTAAGGCCTAAAATGGCGCCGCAGTTCCTAGTCAGCAAGCAGGGCGAACACAGACAGATTGTGATTGCAACCAAGAGTACCGCTCAGGCTAAATACTGGAACAACCCGCGCGGTTGGGATGAGTTTACACAGTGGCACTTAGACCAGGGCTACCAGGTCTTACATGCCAGCAAAGAGGGCGGTGGCCCAACTGGTAGCATTCAGCTGCCGGAACCTTTAGAAGAAGTAGCACAAGAAATAAATAGCGCTCAGTACTTTGTAGGTATTAGCAGTGGCCTAAGCTGGTTTGCCTGGGCCTTGGGTGCTAAAGTGGTAATGATCAGTGGTTTTACACCAGAGTGGACTGAGTTTGAAGCGGACTGCCTGCGTATTATTAAGAAGGATAAGTGTTGGGGCTGCTGGAGTTTTGATACATTTGACCGCGGTGACTGGAACTGGTGTCCAAGCCATAAAGGTACAGCTCGGCAGTTTGAATGTACTAAGCACATTGAGGCCAGCGAGGTTATTGCACAAATTATAGAAAGAGGTTGGGCATGAAAGTACTAGTTAAATTATATTCAAGATCAATTGGTGACACGGTAGCCTTAATGCCATGGCTAGAACGCTACCGTCAAGACCACGAGTGTGAACTCTGGCTCTCGGCCAACGTCGCCTTTGCTGAACTCTTTGTCAAGAGTTATCCAGAGATCCGATTTACAGAGGACGATGGTGGTGATTGGGACAAAGTGATTGACGTACACTACAATTTCCACAAGCCTGTTCAACAGGGCATGGCCGAACATCTGGGCTACGAGAATCCAGAATACTTAAGGCCTAAGATTGACAGCCAAGCTGGCGCAAGGCCGGTTAAGAACAAGTATGTTGCACTTGGCGTACACTCAACCGTACAGCTTAAGTACTGGAACCACCCAACAGGTAAAAGCAAACGTAATGAAGCTACTAACTGGAACGAGCTCTGCCACAAACTGCGCAAGAGTGGCATTACACCAGTCTGTCTAGAGAGATATGAATTCTACGGTAAAGAGCCTTTCTGGAACGGTGTGCCAAAGAAAGCAGTCAAGAAGATTGATCTGCCGCTTAAGGAGGTGATAAACTATATTGAACACGCTGAGTTCTACATCGGTCTAAGTTCAGGTATTGCCTGGATTGCACATGCACTTGGTAAACCAGTGGCGATGATTGCTAATTTTACTGAGGACTGGAATGAGTTTGATCTAAGCCTACCGGACTATAAACGTATTACTAACAAGTCAGTCTGCCATGGTTGCTGGAACAATCCAGAACATAAATTTATAAACACAGACTGGGAATGGTGTCCAAAACATAAAGACACTGCTAGACAGTTTGAGTGCCATACAAGTATTACACCAGAAATGGTATTTAACGAAATAGAAGATTGGATATGAGAATCATATTAACAGGCTCAGAAGGCTTTATTGGTGGTGCAGTATTGAAAGCACTACAAGAGAACAAGGATAATAAAATCTACTTGCTAAATCAAGACAGAGAACAATGGAGTGACCTTGAAACAATAGAACATGAAGTTGCAAACTGTGATGTGATTTTCCACATCGGCGCAATTTCAGACACAACTCTACAAGACTGTAACGAGATGCTCTACTGGAACTACAGCTGCAGTAAAGTACTCTTTGATCTAGCTAGAAAATATGACAAGAAGGTGGTCTACTCTTCATCAGCGGCTACTTATGGTCTAGGTGATGGCCTGCCGACTAATATCTATGGTTGGTCTAAAAAGTTAGCTGAAGAATACGGCTTAAGAACATGTGAGAAGTTTGTCGCACTTAGGTACTTTAATGTCTATGGCCCAGGTGAAGAGCACAAGGGTAAAATGGCATCAGTTGCTTATCAAGCTCATGTTAAAGGCCACTTCACTATCTTTCCTAAAAAGCCAAAGAGAGACTTTGTCTATATTGAAGATGTAGTCCAGGCAAATCTAGCCGCAGCTCAAATTGAGCGTGGTGTCTTTGACGTTGGCTACGGTGCAGCAATGCCTTTTGAAGATCTGGTTTCAGGTATGGGCATTGAATATGATTATACAACAGCAGATAAAATACCAGGCTGGTATCAGTATTACACATGTGCTAATGTAGAAATGCGAGTGCCAGGTTGGGTACCTCAGTTTAGCGTTGCCGAAGGCACTAAAAAATACAGAGAAAGTTTATGAAAAATATAGTAGTTACCGGTGGTGCTGGCTTTATTGGCCATCATGTAGTAATGCAACTCTTAGAAAAGGGCAACAGGGTCCATGTCTTAGATAACTTTTCTACAGGCAGCTTAGAGAATCTAATGATTAAGACACATGACGGTCAATTGGTCTTACCGTTTGGTCTAACAGTTTACGAGAGCGATATTGTAAATGGCCCACTACCGGACATCAAGAAGATTGACCAGGTGATTCACCTAGCAGCGCCAGTCTCAGTGCCTGAGAGTATTGAGAACCCAACTAAATACTGGGATGGCATCTTCATCGGCTCAAAGAGCATTATTGAATGGGCATACGAGCGCAATTGTAAAAGCTTTGTAGCAGCTTCAACGGCCGCAGTCTATGGTGACAGCCAAGACTTACCGTTAAGTGAAGATAGCCCAGTGAGCCCGATGAGTCCTTATGCTGAATACAAGCTTGAAATGGAAGATCTGCTCAAGGCTTTCAACAGACCAGAGATGAAGTGTACGGTACTAAGATTCTTTAATGTCTTTGGTGAAGGGCAGCGTGATACTAGTGGCTATGTCTCAGCAGTGCCGATCTTCTTAAAGCAGTATGAGTCCTATCAGCCAATTACAGTGACTGGTGACGGCCAGCAGACTAGAGACTTTGTCTATGTAGGTGACGTGGCTCGAGCCTGTCAGTTAGCACTAGAAGCTGAATGGCAACATGAACTGCCGATCTACAACGTGGGCTCAGGCCAAGAATATAAGATCATTGAACTTGCTGAAGCTTTAGGCGGCGAGATCAAGTGGATTGCAGAACGAGATGAACCTAAGCGTAGTCTAAGCGATGTTAGTAGGATTAAGGCCGAATTAGGCTGGCATGCGAATGAAGATGTATTAAGATGGTTAAAAGCGAACAAGTAAAGAGAAACAATCTCATCATTCAATATAAAACACATATAGAAACACTTAAACTAGAGGATGTTGATGTTGATAAGGCAATTCAGAAAGCTTTTTTAAGCAGTTTTGATAATGTCTTGTCAATTATATTGAACGGAGAGATAATTTATGCAAAAGCCAGATAAAAAGAAATGGCCAACATGTGAAAATTGCGGTGATAAGATCCCTCCAGGCTTAAAATTATATCGAATTTGTGTTAAATGTCTAACAAGTAACAAAAAATGAGCGAAAATAACGATGAATATGATGTTTGGGTTGCAGTTGGTTCACTCTGTGTCTTCTTACTGCTAGTTTTCTTTGTTTTTTCAGTCATAACTAACCTATAAATGAAAAGAATACTATACATATTAGCCTTAATATTGGCTGCAGTGCCTCTTTATGGCCAAGACACGATCAGAACCGATATTTACACGGTTGTTTACTCACAAGCTTTAGAGCAGCCACTGCATGTTGAATACAAAGTACTTTGCCCTTTTGGTAGGGCAGATAGAGCTGGTATGGACTTCTGGCAACCGGATTCAATTTACACATCAGATGATGCTGATTATGAAGATAATGTTTGGGACAAAGGCCACATGGCTCCGGCAAACTGTTTTAACTGTTCAAAAGACACTCTCTATCAGACATTTAGCTATCTTAATTGTGCACTACAACACCAGTCACTCAACAGAGGCGTCTGGGCGCGTCTAGAGCAATTCGAAAAGGATCTTGCTAAGTTCTATGAAGTTAGTGTAGAGATTGACGTAGTGTTTAAAGGAACGCCTAACAGATTGACCACTGGTGCTGTTGTACCGAGTGGTTTTAGAAAGACAATTAGATTTGACAGCTGGCTCTTGGTCTTCTACTTTCCAAATGAAGACACAACCGGTAAACAGTGGATAGATTTTTTAGTGAAATAGATGGAATTAATTACAACACACCCAATTAAGAAGTCGGATTTAGGCTTCCATGCCAATCTATTTGGTGGTAAACTATTAGCCTGGTTAGATGCAGCAGCGGCAAGTTATGCAATGCAGGTCTGTGATACGCCGAGAATGGTAACTGTGAAGATCGATGAATGTGTCTTTAATAAGCCAGCTAGAGAAGGCCAGTTAATTAAAATATACGGTGATGTAGTCAAGTTTGGTAATACTAGCGTCACAATGTACCTTGAAGCTAGGGCCCATAACGTTTATTCTGGGCAACAGACAAGCATCTTGTCAACTAATATAGTGTTTGTTAGGATAGATGAGAATGGAGATCCTATACCTATCTCAGAGCGCGTCAAGAATAAATTTTCATTGACGGATTAGAATAGTAGCATAGTTTCCTGATATATAATACATGGAATTGCTAATTAAAAATAGGCAGACCGACATATGAGCAATGTAGATAAATTTCTAGACCTTTTCGCAGGGTTCGAACTAGTAGTAGAACCAAGACGAAGAACAACTGATCAAAAGCCGGCTAGAATGGCGGCAACTTCTACCAACAAATCTAGAAGTGATTTAAAAAAAGCACTTAAAAGGCTTACTCAAGAGTATAAGCAAGCGCAAAGATCATTTAAAGCCAATAAGATTAGCAAACAAGAGCTCTTTGACTTTGAATGGCGTATGTTTGAGCTTCAAGAAGAATTGAGGAAGATAGAAGAGGGCGACCAAAACGACCGATTTGAAACAGATCAAGAACTATAGTGAGTTTATTAACGAACAGTTAAAAGTAAAACGTTCAGCAGGTATTGCCATCGTCTGGCAAGGCCAAGTCCTACTAGCACATACAACTGGGCGTAACTTTAAAACTGGCTACGGCATACCAAAGGGTGGCATCGATCCAGGTGAAACTGAGTTGCAAGCAGCAATTAGAGAGACCTTTGAAGAGGTGGGTATTAAAGTGCCTAACAAGCTGATCGATCGCAATCCACATACGTTTGCTGTTACTTCACGCAAGTATAAATACAACAAGATCGTAACCTATTTTATTGCAGAGATAGATAGTCTAGAACAGATTGGACTGAAAGAGCCGAAAGTGCCTAAGTCTCAACTGCAAATAGAAGAGGTCAACGACGCAAGATTCTTAGACAGAAGCACAGCTTCTAATGTCATTATGAAGAGCCAGATTGACCTGATAAACACACTGGTCAATAAAGGACTCTTGAAATGAAAGAAATAATCCAACAATACATCGCAGACTGGGGCTGGCTAACGATAGCCGCTATCGTCACGTTTGCCTTTAAAGATGCTGTACAGAACTTTGTGATTGGTATACAGTTTCTGTGGGGTAATGATTTTAACGTAGATGATGTAGTCTGGATTAATGGCAACAAGAAGGCTAGAATAGTACGCCAGAACATCTGGAAGACCACGTTCTATGTCTATGGTCACGAACGTAAGTTCATTGTACCTAACAATATGCTATGGCGCTTGAACGTAGAGAAAGAGTTACCAAGTGGCCATAAATATATAAAAGAAACAAAGGATTAAATCCTACTATAAACCACGATGAAGCATTTAAACAAATATGAGGACTTTTTAGACGAAGCCATGAGGCCTGGTAAACCATACCACGCGTCTAAGATCATGGTCTTCGACTTAGACGATACCCTTGTAATTACAGATGCTAAAATCAAAGTTTGTGATAATAAGACGGGTGAATGTTACTCATTAACACCAGAAGAATTTAACGAGTACGAGAAGCAACCTCATCATGAACTAGACTTCGATGACTTCAAAAGTCTTGAAGTGATGAAGGCCGGCCAACTAATCGAATACTACCTTAAGATCTTTAAAGAGGCTTATAAGATGAAGATTGCTGTAGGTATAGTAACTGCTAGAGATGACCGTGAAATGATCTACAAATGGCTCAGAGAGCATGTAGGCTTTAGAATTGACAAAGACTTAATCTATGCAGTCAATGATAGAGTACATGGTTTTAAAGGCGCTATCTCAGACAGAAAGAAAGAGGCATTTAGAGAGCTAATCGCAATGGGCTATAATGACTTTCAGTTCTTTGACGATGACGATGCTAACCTTAAGCTGGTTAAGTCACTTGAGAAAGAATACAGTGACGTCAAGATACTAACACACAAAGCAAACAAGAAATTTTCAATTAAGTAATATGGGACATACAATAAACGATATTAGAGCACGATTTGCGACTGCCTTGAATGAAAATAGAAGAATTAATGAGCAGTTAACAGCAAAAGCACCTACATTAAACAAACAACCGTTTTGGGATTCTTATTTTAAGAATGTACCAGTAGCAGCCATTCCAATTAATACCAAACGAAGAGAAGTTATTAGAGCTCCTTTTGGGGCAAATGATGGAAAAGAAGCTGAAGAAAATATCACTAAGATGTTTAAAGGTGCTGGTTATGAAGTTAAAGAAATTCAATTTCACGACAAAGGTGTTTTAAGGTCTCCTAAAAACGATTTAGGTTCTAATGATTATCCAACATACCTAGTAATTACAGAAGACGGTGACGAGTATTATGTTACCAATAATATTGTTGAATTAGATGGAGGCGGTGTTAGCGAAATTGGTAAAAAGGTTTCAAACCCATCTTCAATGGGCATTGCAGATATTGAGTTTACTAATATGAATTCTTTGTTAAGTGCAATTGAATCTAATTTAGGCACAAAAACATGGAGTGATACGACTAAGGCATATATGTTAGGTCTTGCTAAATGTGTTGCAAATGAGCCTAAATTAAATTTCAAAGACATGCAATCTTTTTGGGATGCGGGTGAAATCAAAGAAATATTAGATACTTCTAAATACGTTGACACTAATACTGAAATTGACGAAAGATCTAGAAGAAACATTATCAATGACTTTGGTGAGGTTTTAGATGGTGTTTATATTATAAAAACAGTTAAAGATCTTGGAACTAGCTTAGTTTTCCCAGGAAGCGGTAACGAGGCACTAGCAGATCTTTATATTGAACCTTGGGCTATTTCTTCAAAGGCTAAGAAAGGTGGGGGTAAACCAAGTATCAATGCGTTAGTTACTGTATGTGCAGATAATCATGATAAGGGTGACAAATTAAATAGCACTGACACAAGAGAACAGGAACTATATGATCTTTTAATTAAATTCAGCGGCATTCTTAAAGGTAGAGCATTACCAACTGTTGAGTCATATATTATAGCAGGTAATATGTTGATCGCAAATGGCCTATTAAAGAATAGCGGTTATGAGTTCTTTATTAAAACATCTGGTTTAAATCCAGAAAACATGGACAGAAACGATATTATGGCATGGTTACAGGCATTTGCTGCAAAAGATGCAAAGGCATTTGATAAATTTATAGTTGATTATAGAAAAGCTACAAGAGTAAATCCAAAAGATAAAATGACAGCTGAATCATTTTTGGCTGATCCTATTGGTGATGGATTCTATTATCCATTTGCTGTTGAAATCGCAAGATCCTTAAATGACCATTATACCAATGCTCTAAGAGCATTAATCAATAAGTTTCTGGTAGTTAAGCAAATGTACTTCGGTATTGACATTAAAAAGGATATGATTTCTATCAGATCAACTTCTTCGAATACTATTAAAGCTGCTAAATTCATGGCTAGAGGCTCTGCTAAAAACTTTAACGCAGGTTTAGCTTATGAAATGAAATAAGGTGATTACCTAGTAATGGAATGTCCATGTAGACTTTAATGAAAACTAAAAAACTTACTTTTTAACATAAACAAAATGCCACTGTCTAGATATATAATATGAAGGAAATCACTTCTTCATCTCAAACAAAATATCTTTACAGAACATGGCAGACATCATTTCAGAAGAAGCGACTAAACCTTTTGAAGATGCGCCAAACCAAGTAACTGTCAACAGTGAACAATTCGAAATCCAAGACTCTTCGGTTGATGAGTTTTTATTAGATGGATTATTAGACGTTGCTGACGATGCTGCAATTTGGGTCTTCGGAGTAGGCGGTCCGGCTTAAAGAGACTAAGGGGTTCAAATTGAACCCCTTTTTCGTTAGATATATACAAAAAGCAAATAAAAACAAAACATATGTCTTTTATCAATTTTAACAATAGAACGGCACCTGAAGCTGGCACTTATTCAGCCAGAATGATCGCCGAAGCACTCTATCAAGTAGAGACCAAGAACATCAACAAGATTAAGTCTTTAGTTGAGTCAATTAAAGAGCCTTTGGCTACCGCTGAAGCGCTAAAAATGTTTGAAAACAAACTTGTAGCCCTAAATGCACTACAGACTGCAGCTGCTAACGCAATGCCGGTCAATGAAGGTCAATTCTCATGGATGACTCAAGATACTGGTGAACAAATTGGTTCTGAAAGAGAGAACAGAATCACGGTCTTCATGTATGATAACGAGGGCAATCAGTATAAAGAGGATAAGTACGACGGTTACGGTGAATTCGGTGGCATGGACTACTATGAACTACTTGCAAAGATGAACGGCTATTCAGAAGAGGACCTAGAAGAGGTTAAAGGCCCTTTCAAAGAGATGCGACAGTTGGGTATTGATTTGGCATTTGATAAATTAAAGACCAAAGATAAAGGTAGAAAGGTCTTATTCCCAGCATTGGTTACAGATCCAAGATACAACTGGAAGAAGCACGACTTTACACAAGAGCCGGAAAGTGATCCGAATCAGTCTTGGTACGTAGAGCCTGAGTATGATGAGGACGAGTACTATGAGGCTAATACTAACGAGGCTAAGAAAGAGATTAAGTACTACAAGACTATTTCTAAGAAGGATTGGGAAAAGGCACCTAAAGATTATAAATCTACAATCGACGGTGAACACTACATGATGTTCTTGGATGATAAACTTGGAAGCATCTTAGCTCCAGTTAAAGTTGAAGAGGCCTACACTGAAGATGACATCAACGGTAAGTCTTTAAAGAAAGAGATGGATAAGGTTAACGCTGCAAACGAAGGTTTAAACTGGGATTCTCTAATCGAAAAGGTTAAGAATACAGCTGTTAACGAATGGGGTAGTTCAGATCAAAGCATCATGAACAAGGCAATCCACAAGGATGCTGGTAGCCCGAAGAAAATGCCAAGTCCATTTGACTCAAAGTTAAGAGCGGCTGCAGAAGATGCAGTTGACTTTTACTGGGATGATTGGAAAGAATACGAAACTGACCGAGATGGTCTAATTGACAATGCAGTAAGAGGTTACTTAAGAAGTTACTTTAAAAAGGATTGGGACCTGATGGTTAGAATGTTTGAACCAGTTGGTGAATCTTTAGTTTTAGAAATGGATTCAGAAGGAGTTCAATCACTAGCTGACGAACTTAACGCTGAAGTTTACACTGCAAGATTAAAAGACGGCGCTAAATCAGCTACTATTAAGGCTACTACTACAACTAAGACATGGGATGATGGTGCTCCAATCTTAAAGTTTTTAGCACGTGGCAAAGCGACTAGTATGGCATTCACATTATACCAAAGACCATTTACGGTTTTACATGACGTATCAAATGGATGGTTCTATTTTACAGATGGTAGAAAATGGTATGGTCTACATGGTGATGAAGGTTACTTTGAACCAGAAGATTTACCATTTGATATGAAGATTTCAGAAGCTGTGGTTACTGAAGCCGGCATGAACGATCCAGTTCTTATGGCTTTCAGAGCTGCAAAGATGAAACGTGAAAAAGAGCTGGCTAAACCAAAACGTAAGCCACTTTACGGTAAGCAGAGAGAAAAGGCTGAAGATGATCTGTGGCAAATCAGCCAAGACTTAAAAGATCTTTATGCTGATAGAGGTCAAATGCTAATTGACATGGAACAAGAGGCTGAAGTAGAAGGTGGACCAATTGCTGATGAATATGGTGATAAACTAAACAAGATCGAAGATGAGATCCAAAAGTTAATTGCTAAGAGAAGTAAGTTAGAAATGAGACTTGCTGAATCAGTTGAGGTTGTCGAAGACCTAAACGAGAGATCAATCAACAAGATTCAAAAGGACTGGGCTAACGTTACTGGAATGATGAAAGATACGGTAGCAGCTTGGAAAAAAGCAGAAGGTCAAGAAAAAGAAGACTTGCTAACTCAACTTAAAACTTTAACAATTTCAAAGAAAAAGTTAGAAGCTGAACTTAATGATGCAGTAGGTCTTAAAGATGCTGATGCTGAACTTGTAGGTGAAGCTACAATGCAAGAAATTGACAAGAAGGTACAGAAGTTTGTAATTAAGAATGCAAATGACTATGACTACTCAAATCAAGACTCAGCATTTCAAATCTATCTTTCACTAAAGAAGTTATATCCAAGCTTGATTAAAGAATCTGTAGTTAACGAAGCAGTTGCTAAAAATACTAAAATTTATCAAATCGCAACACCAGCACCAAAGGCAATGCTAGTTGAAGAATTAGAAGATCTTTTTGGAGATGATTACAGACATATCGTTACAGAATTTGATGATGATGAAAGATATGAATCAGTATTAGTATTCAATCTAACACCACGTGATATTAAAAGAATACAAGAAGAAATTGGAGATGTACTAATCTGGGAATACTCAATTAAAAAGGGTAAAGAGATTATGGAATCAGTAGTTAACGAGGAAGACTATAGTGACGAGATGAGCTTTGGACAACTTGAAAGTTGTATTGATAATGCTAATATGATTCGAGATAGAATAAAACAGGGTGTTTCATTAGACGCTTGGATGCATAGTCAGATTGCAGTTGCTAAAAATGAGTTAACTTCAGTATTTGATGCTCTTGATGGAGATGATGGTGTAGTTGAAAAGTTTGAGCTAACAGAAGGTGTTATGTCAGACTTACATCAATTAGCAGGTGAAGTTAAAAATGAAGAAGAATTCATAAAGAAGTTCTTTAAGGAGTATGGAGCTAAAGTTAAGAAGAGTCCTGAATCTACCGAATGGGTTAAATCACTCTATAAAGATACTGTTGAAGAATCAGTAGTTACTGAGGCTAAAACTTTAGACCGTGACGAGATGATGGATTGGCTAGAAGGTCATTTAAGTTTTGTACGTACATCAGAAGAATTCGATGGCGCTCAAGGCGGTATCTGGACTACAGGTGAAAATGGCGACGAGTATAAAGGTAACGTAATTTATGACTATTACTCTATGGACCATAAGAACAGAATCTTTGGTGTAGATAAGAAATGGGATAAAGAACTTAACAAAAGAGGTTGGTACAGTGAATGGTATGATGCCGGAACTGTAATGATCTGGCCGATATAATTATGAAGCTATTCAATAACTTTAACGACTTTCTAAACGAGAGTCTAAGATCAGACCTTAAGAAGTTTATTAATAAGAATGAAGACGAACTTAATAAACTTGCAGATGAAGACCAATGGGATCGCATCAATCTAATGCTGGCCGATCACTTTGACGTTAAGGTTGGCTCAAAAGAGGCAAAAGAGATCATTGACGCGTTCATGCTGACGTTCTAAAGCAAAATAATTGCAAAATAATTGACTCGAAATTTTTTAGTTTCGAGTTTTTTTATTATATTTACACTGTAATCAACAACAAAGAGACAATGTACAACATTATTTACCAATCAGCACACACAAGAGAAGTTATCGACACTGCAGAAACAATGCAGGAGGCAAAACAGTTGCAGTCGGAGTATCAAATGACATTTAAGACAGATTTCATCTATATTCAATAATATGATTTATAAGTACTCAGATGAGAAGCTTACCTTTGAAAAGGTAAATCTCAAAAAAGTAGCCTATGTTGCAGCTGGTGTTGTAGCGGCGATCACAATTGCGTTAACACTAACGTCAAGGTACTCACATCAAAGCGGCTTTGAAGCTGGCGCCGAATATGCACTAGAGCATATGCCGGTTGAAGAGAAGATGATGGTCATTACACAAGCACATGACAGTTCATTTAGTCAGGCTAAACTTGTTCAGATGTTGAAAGATCTGAACGTACGTTTCCCGCATATTGTAATGGCACAGGCAATGATTGAGAGTGGTCATTTTCAGTCTAACATCTTTAGAACTAACCACAATCTATTTGGCATGAAACAAGCCAGAATGCGTTGTACTACAGCTAAAGGTACCAATCTGGCACATGCATACTACGACAACTGGAAAGAGTCAGTCTATGACTATGCTTTCTTTCAGTCTAGATACCTACATGATCTTAAAACTGAAGCACAATACCTTGAATATTTGGACCGCAACTACGCTGAAGCTAAGAATTACGACGCTGCGATCAAACGTGTAATCGAGAACGAAGGCTTATTAGAAATGTTTGATTGATATATACTTAAAGAAATCAAACATTTTTATCAATGGTAACAAAGAAATACAGCGAGTATATTAATGAAAACTTTGGCCAAGCGGATGAAGCTTACGGTACATTCTTCGTTAGTCTACTAGGCTTAAGAGATCAAGCTCATATCTTTCACTGGCAAACTGAGTCTTATGCTAGACACCAAGCATTTGGTGCTTTCTATGATGCTTTTATTGCAGCAACTGATGTTCTAGCGGAAATGATTATGGGTATTAAAGGTCGTCCTACTTTGGGCATGAGTGCCTCTATCTCATTAAAAGACTATTCAGAAGAGAATGTTAATGAATTCATCAAGCAATCTTATGATCTACTAGGAGCTCAGCTTGAAATGATCTGTAATTCTACAGAGAATGAAGAAGTATTTGACCAGGCTAGAATTATTATTGCTGAAGTTGACAAACTAAAATATTTACTAACACTAGACTAATGAAACAGTTCTTCGCTAACAAATACGTACAAGGCATTACACAGTATATCAAGGACGAACATTTTGGCACAATGGATTATATTGACTGGTACTGCGAACAAATGGGCTTAAGCCGTGAAGAGTATATGGCTGGCTATAGAATTGCAATAGATCTAAGACTTGCTGAAAACAAGAAGCCTGGACCAGATCCGTATCACACTGGACTTGACGACGAAGATGTTGAGGACAAAGAGGATCAGATTAAGAAGCAGGCTGAAATGGATGATGATGATCCAGATGCTTATAAAGAAATGCCAGGTGACAAAGAGGCCAGAGAAAAAGGTGAAGTTAAAACCTCTAAGCATGTAAAGTCATATCATGAACTTTATGGTGATGAAGACGAAAAGAATGAGGCAGTTGACGCATCTTCTATAGACAATGCTAAATTCAGACTTAAAAATGTTTACAAACATTTAGATGTTGAATATGGTGAAACTAGAAGAGGAGACAAATATGTTCAGATTCACTACATACCTGTAACAAGACCTCAAAGTCAAAATCCTGAATGGGTTAAAGTATTCTATGATAATGATGTAGACTTAAAGAAAATCAGCAAAGAACTTGGTATGGACCTTAAAGAGTCTGTACTAAACGAAGAAAAGGCTGTAGTTGAATCAGTAGTTACTGAAGGTAAGATGCCAGACAAATATATTGGTAACGACGAGATCGTTTTTCTTAAGACAAAAGAGGATTCAAGAGGAGCTAACTACAATCTCTATTACAAAGGCCACGATATTGATGCTGGTGGTAGAAGATTTGGTAGTGAAAAAGAGCTCAAAGACTTCGCGGCTAACTATATCCTATCTAATCAATGGTATAACAAATTAAAGTATGAGGACTCTAAACCACTTCCGGAATCTGTAGTTACTGAAAACATTAGAATCGGTAAAGTACTTGCTATTAAGAAATATAATGCAAAAACAAACCGTGAAGAAGTAGTAGATGTTAGAGTGACTGATTACATTAAAAAACCAGGTTCTAAAGATTTTGTAGAATACGATTTTAAAGGCAAGAAAAGAAAGGTTTCAATCAATGTGTTTAAATCAATGATCGTTGAAGACATAGTTAATGTTACACCAGAATCAATTGTCAATGAAGCAACTATACCAAAGGGCATGAAAAAGCAAGACTTTAAAGATGTTATTGACGGAGATCAGGTTGAGTTAATAGACAAAGGTGGTAAAAGATTTGGTTCAACTACCGAAGTTGATAATCATGAGGTTTTTTGGATTAACGGAAAGCAAAATCGTGAACTACTCAAAAAGATAGGTGAAAAGGAGTTTATTAAACAACTCAAGAAAATCTACGACATTGACGTAAAAGAAGTAATGTAAATAAAGATAAATCGTGAAACATATTAAACTATTCGAACAATTTATCAACGAGGCTGAAAAGGCTAAAGGAGATAGAGGTCCTATTGATAATGAAGCTATTGAGACTGGTCTTAAGAAGAAGGCCGATGATACTGGAGTACCGATTGGTATCTTGAGAATCATTATGCGTCGCGGAATGGCAGCTTGGAAGAGTGGCCATAGACCAGGAGCTGGTCAAGAACAATGGGGCTATGCTCGTGTTAACGCATTCTTAACTAAAGGCGAAGGTACTTGGGGTGACGCTGATAAAGACGTCGCTAAAGAAGTTCGTGACGGTGGTCATGATAAAAAATTAAAGAAGGGATAATGAAAAAGGTAAAACTATTCGAAGACTATAATATAGCGGAGAAGAAAATCACACTCTCTTGGAATGATGATGAAAACAGTATTGTATTCTCTGATGGCGAGATTGCACAGGTTGACTATGATGGTGAGTTTAAGTACCGTGACGAGTGGTTTGGCACAGTAGACCATACTGATGCTAAAGACTTAATCAAAGACCTTCAAAAAAGATTTAAAGGAGATCGTTTTGTGTGGATAAGCGAGGCATATCTTAATGAATCTAAAGAATCAGATGCCTTAGCAAATGCTATTAACAAGTCAATGATTAAGATCGACGATTCTATGTCTTATAAGGACTTTGCATTAGCAGTCGGAAAGATTCTTAAAGATGAATATGGGTCTCATAATTTCGGACCTTTTATGGAAGTCCTACATAAAGATTTAGAAATATAAACAAAAGATATGAAACACGTAAAACTATTCGAGCAATTTATTGCTGAAGGAAGAAATGGAGTTGGTAAATACAACACTGTTAAAAAGGTAGTTGCAGAATTAGGTAGAAGACCTAGTGAACAAGAACTTGCAACATTTATTACCAATAACTATTATGATATTACAGAAGTTGAAAGAGGTGATGATGATCCAAGTGCAAATGATAAAATTGCAGACCTAGTAACATTCTATAAATTTGATATTGATGATTGGGAAATTGCATGGGCTGATGCTCAAAATGAATCAGTAGTTACTGAAGCTAAGAATACTATTGGTCTTGCATTTAAAGAAGAACAAGATTATCTTGATTTTGTAGAATTTATTAAAGACGAAAGGGGTTCAATTAAAAAAGATTTTGGATGGGATTCTAAGACTAAATCCTGGGAAGTTATAATGGACGTTAAAGTTCTAGATAGAATTTATGGTGAAGGAACTCCTGGTAATAAAGAATCTGGATGGTACGGAGGATTACCTGGTGATTTTGAATCGGTAATAATTGAATCTGTAGTTACTGAAGGTATTTT
>Ga0209602_1002306_pt1 | contig 15775 bp, 19 predicted proteins | sample COGITO_mtgs_1205_3_FD_184810 | JGI IMG/M metagenome (GOLD analysis project Ga0209602, IMG submission 184810) | Pelagic marine microbial communities from North Sea - COGITO_mtgs_120524 (SPAdes) (version 2) | ecosystem: Environmental > Aquatic > Marine > Epipelagic ...
ACCACTCATTCTTTTACTTTAAAAAAGTAAGGACAACTAAATCGCTGCCCCTACCCAAACTTCCAAACAACCAAATAAGGAATCTTTAGACTAGCTCTTGTTCCATTAATACCTTTGATTCAATGGTTTTTAGCACCTTTGGATTCTCTTGAAGGAACTTAGCGAATAACTCGTAAGTCTTCTTCTTGTCAAGTCCTTTGGTACTGAAAATCACCTCTTCATCAGGTTGGGAAATAAATGCTTGTTTCTTAAAATCATTCTTTATGATTCCAAGATCCTTTGCCTTTTTGGTTGTTGAAATTATCTCTGATAGGGTGCTTTTAACAGCAGCTAAGAATGTTTTTGGATCAGTCTCCGCAATGTCCTCTATCAAGTCTCTTTGCTCTTCTTCACTCTTTTCCTTATCGCTAGTTGATCCAAGTACATCAATAAGTATCTCTACCATATAGGGAGATAATTGAACTGCTTCTAGCATAGCTTCCTTCCTTGATTTACGATCAACTCTTGAAGCCTTTGCTTTTACCTCTAGATCTTCTTTTTTCCATATAATAGGAATACTCTCGTCTCTATTAGGATTGGAGACATTCATGTTTGAGTATTCCATAAACATAAACTTAGCGTGATCACTAGCCCTTTTAGGATTTAATACTATCCTACCAAATCCCTCTGCTGAAAAATACAAATCCTCTCCAACTACTATTGAGCCATCTGGATTTGATCTATTTGTATATGCTATGTGAATAGGTCTAGCGTTAGTACCATCTTCATCGGTAACCACTATTTGATCTGTTAACTTAAATCGATAAATATTTGGAATAATGTATCTCCCTGCATTATCAGGGTCTTTTGTAATATTATTAAAAGTATATATAACCGTTTTATTAAACGGCTTCTTCATCCACTCTGGATAATTATTGTAATCTGATGCTTTCATATTATTAGTTGTTTGTATTTGAAAAATAAGGAAGCCCTCCGAAGAAGACTTCCCTAATTATTAATTATTAAGCAGATAGCTTGATTTTACCGAAGTGCTCAGGTCCTGTAATATCAAGTCCTTCATAACTTCTGTGTGTATAACCAAGTACAGCCGTTCTATCGGTTGGTGTTTCAGCCAATCCTCCTGTCTCTATTTCCATATATCGACCAGATAATCCATTAGGAAGATTTAAGTATCTACCTTGAATACGAGGTACGCTTGTGCCATCCATAGTAGCCACTTGACCACTAGGTACAAAATATGCTATGTCTGGGTACTCGCTACCAGCAGCAGAAGTTGTTCCTGAGTTTTCAAAAGCAGATAACTTAGACTTATGATAAGTCCTGTCATAGATTGTAAATGACTGAACTCCCATATCTACAGCTTTAGCTTTAGAAGACCCTTTTCCAAATGCATCATACTTAACTCCACCAGAGGCAAGTAATCCATCAAACACATCATCTATAGAAGCTGACATATCTCCTCCGCACCATAGCATACCTTCATCAGGTGATTTAGCAGCATCTAATGCTCTAGAGAATGTTCTCCAATCACCTTTATCAAGGTTTACTGGTGCTGTGCTATTTGATGCTGTAGTTGTTACACCAAAGTCATCAACATAACTATTCAAACCTCTAGTCATTGGGACTACTCCAGCAGCAGCATCAACAGCAGAAACCTTCTTTCCCATAAGGAAAGCGTTACTAATAGAGGCTCTATGCTTCATAAAAGCCAAATGAGACTGAAGTTGAAAGTAATGGTTGACACCATTAAAGTCTAATTCAATCTTTGACCCTAGTGAGATATCAGTTGCCTCAGTGTAGGTTTCAAAATACTGTAGTTGATTACTACGCTTTGTAACAGATGAAACACCCATTTCAGTAGCATTACTACCTTCAGCAACACCACTTGTTGGGAATGTCACAACGGCAGAGTTTGCAATTGTTAGAGCTGCGGTAGGATGTGGATTCTGAATAGTCAATGCATCTGTCGAGATTGCTTGAACGAATCCTATTGATCCATCTGGTCCTACAACAAAATCTCCTACTTTGGCTCGAACACCATGTCCACCAGTTAAAGTGAGTGTAGCAGTTCCAGCAGCAGCTAGTGCTGATATTCCCCCACTACTAGTAACGGTAGCTGATTGAAATACCTTGTCTTGAGTGTAATTAAAGAACTCCTTATTGTCAGTTGGAGTAAATTGCCCAAGCATCTCAAGTAGTTCAATGATGCCAGTGAATTCGTCATTGACATCTATATATTTTGAGAGAATCTCCCTCTTATCTAATCCATCTGTATAAAAGGGAATAGTTGATAATCTTAAATTTGCCATTTTATTATATTTTTTTTAAATGTTTTTTAATTGATTCTTTTTGAATTTTTAAATGCCTCTAAAGAGTAAGGATCTAATCCAGCCGTACCATTTGTAGGCTTTCTTCCTGTCACTTTAGGCTTATTCTTTAAATTCTTTTCGACAAACTTTTTTTGACCTAGATTATTTCCATGCTTGTACAAATTCTCTAGAAACCCTTGAGGATTGTTCGAGAACGCAACTAGCTGGGATAATTTATTCCAATCAGTTTGTCCATCTTTGACAACAGACTTGGCAATCCAATCCATAGGATTAATCGCTGCCTCTATTATCTTGCTTGGATCGACATCTAGTTTTAAGGCATCGACTCCTTCAGCAATTTCAACCGAGAGCTTATTGTCTTTGACGATACTCTTTAGTTGATCGGCTGCAAATCTTCGCTGCTCATTTCTTTGCTTGACCATTTCTGCTTCGTCTACTTTGGGCTGCCCTTCAAGGGTTGGAGCCATGAACTCATTCTGAGTATTGACGAAAGCTGATCGTGCTTGATTTGCCTCCTTCTTTAATTTTGCTAGAGCTACTTTGCCTTCAAGACCATCATCGTCTCTAGCATTAAATTTTTCTAAAACCTCCTCTTGAAAGAGATGATCCATTACATCCTGACTTAGGTCAAGATCTTTATAGTCTTCTTGATGCTTGATGCGAAGTATTTCGACATCACTCATCTTTGAATAGTCAGTACTGTTTGCTTGTAGGAAGGGTTTTATGTCTCCAGTTTGCTTGTAGTAATCGTACATCTTTTTAAAGAATGGATCACTTAGTACTTTACTAACTTCTTTTAGTTGGTCTATATCTTGTATTACTCCTTCCGTTTCCGCACCGACATCGAAGATTGGGCTGGATTCCTGAATCGGTTCTGTTGGTTCATCTGCCTGAACAGTCTCACTCTGAACTTCCTCGCTTGTATCCGTTGTTGCTTCGTCCTCGGCTTGATCACTATCAGTAGTATCTTCAGTAACCTCCTCTTGAGCTTCATCAGTAACCTCTTCATTGTTTTCTTCCGTATCCGTTGAATCTTCTTGTTGAGCATCTGGATCAGGTAAAGTAAGATTGTCGTAATCAATAGTTTGAGTGCCGACTCCCTCTTGTATTTCATCTATCATGTTGGTTATTTTGGTTGTATTGCAAAAATATTTAGGGCATGATGAAGAAGCCTTTCTCTCACAAATCCAGTAAGGGTCGTTGAGTGAAGTAAAAAAATCAGTTAACTTTATTTTATTTTAAAAGCAACGATATGAGTGTTAAACAGTTTTTTTTGGGATTAGCTATGGTGGGTTTAGTGTTGGGTTCTTTTGCCCAAGAAGATTCATTGAGAGCTGAAAACGCTAGGTTAAAGCGTCAATTGGAAGAATATCAAAAGCTTTCTAAAACTACCTCAAATGATGTTGAAGTGGTTGATGAAGAAAAAGAACTAATGGATAAAATTAAAGAAACATTTGGAGTCGATCTTGATGCTTTAGAAAAGTACATCAAATTATTATTGGCAAATCCCAATTCTCTACCAGCCAAAATTAAAAAAGCCCAGAATGAAGAAGATTTTCCTGCTGTCTTAAATAATATAGAATCATTAATGGAAAAATATCCTGATTCTCCCTTATTGTCATCATATGAAAAAATTCTGAGCAGAGTGAAAAAATTAAGAGATGAATATCCTGATGATTTTTATGGACGTGAGCCTGAAATGTGGTCAAAGGGGTATTACAATAATAAATTTGGAGAAAAAACAAATCAATCATTTGTAACTAATACTAGTTATATAAAAGGAACATTTAGTAATAGTGCCACCGAAAATTCAGCACTGAATGTCCAATTATTGATAAATAACTCCTCAAATATTGCAATCCAACTTTATGAATATGCAGGAGATAATCCAGTTAAAGATAGTGGACCCTATACCTATATCGTGCAGATCAAAGGCTCAAATAATACTACTCTTAAATTTCAACCAGTGTATAAAGGTGATCGACTGCCCCTCAATAAAAGCCAATCAAGAAAGTTGCATGAACTTTTATTAAAAGGTGGAACAACTAAATTCTTTATCCATACAGGTCGTCAACCCTCTAGCCGATATAATTTCATGATTGAGGATAAGAATAATTCTTATAGAAAGATTATGGGTTCAAATTAAATGTTGCCCTTAATTTCTCACCAATTCACTGCTATCAAGTATAAAATAGATATTAATGCTATTATCCAATACACACTATTATCGCTTGAGATTGGTGCGTTATCTAATGGATCCCAAAAATTCATTAGTACATACAGCCACAGGCTGACTTCTTTTTTCCACACCTAGTACACCTTTTGTTTCTCATCATGTAAATCAATATTTCTTCTTTGATCCTTTTACTTTAACGTATCGCTTTCCTTGTTTTTTAACTGGCATAATTATGATTGGTTTTTATTAGCACTTATTTCAGTTGAGACAATCTTGGCATCAGCATTCTTATCGGTTTGATACGCTCTTGCCCTAGATTTTTCTTGTTCTTGGATATTTAATCCTTGCATTTTCAATCTCTCTATTTCCATCCTCCACTGCCCTTCTGCATTGATCTGCTCCATCTTAGATTGATGCTCCATCTGTAGCCTTTGCTGATCCGCTTGTTGGTTCATCTGTAAGCTTTGCTGTTGTGATTGAGCATTTACCTCCATATTTTGCCTTTCGAGCATTGCCTTACGCTCCTCGTTCTTTTTGATCCTTGAATCGAGATATAGTTTTTGTTGATAGAGATTAGTCATCCCCTCAATCCATATGACATCGCTAAGTGTTATTTGTCCATTTTGTAATGCTGTTTCAAGTCGTTGAACCATAAGCTCCTTCTCATACATATCTGGATGATTGTTGAAGTATATTCCCAGATTCCTAAAGCTGACATCTTTCGATATTTTGAAAAACTCCATTGAATTAGATCCCAGAGCTTTATTATAACCCTCTATTGTACCATCCTCGGCTGCATCTTGAATACGCATCATTAAGGATCTACATAACTTTTCAGTTATCTTTTGCTCGGCAGTCATTAAATACTGAATAGCATTATTAGTGCTTTGCTGTGCCATTTGTCCTATGGACTTTAGCATCCTAGCATTAGGTGTTGATCCATCTGTAATTTCATTGAAGCCAGTGATATCACGGAGCAATTGCATCTCTTGTTGAATAATGCCAAAGTATCTATCAGCCTCATCTTTAATACCGTTATCCAACTCTCTAATTGGAATATCTCCAGCTACTTCTCCATCGTCATCTACCTTACGATACATTAGATTACCGCTAAAGGCATACATAGCTAAGTTGTCCTTGAAAGGGATTTTTTGTCCTCCCACAGTGACATCATTCATCGCATTAGCCTCAATCAAAATACCTTTTGGCTTTGCTCTGGCTATTACGTTTTGTAGTTTGAACCAGGCTATGTGGAGGGCTTTATCAATGGCTATGACTTGATCTCCAAAAGCAAAGGTTTTGTTCTCATATAATTTAGGAGCGACAACGTGATAATTGAGATACCCTTTCTTTAAATCATTAGCATCTCGCTTCATATTGCTAACGAGCTTGGCTCCAAAGTAATAATCGGTATCAAGTACCCATCTCACCTCGTATACTAAATCGTAGTTAGCATTAATGATTTCCTTATTCTTCTTGCCTCTAGTCTTATGCCCGAATACTGTCTTACCATCCTCCTTCTTGATGGCTTCATAGGGTATCTCAGAGTGAGAAATAAACTGCATTATAGCAACGTGCTTCATTACGTTATTCTCCTGTATAGCTCGTTCAGTTCTAGTATGGTTGTATCTCTGTTTAGATGTACCAGATTGAGCCATTGCCTCGAACTCAGTACTTTCAGACTCTTCAGGGCTTGAGAAGTTTTTGATTTGTCCAATAGACATCTCCTCAATATGCCCAGCCATAGTGATATTATTATGGTAGGGATCATTGGTAGGATCACAGAAGAAATCCTCATACCTAACATACTTAGGTTTAATCTCCCCATCAAAATCAAGATCATCCATCACGATTCCAGCACCATGAGTGATTAAATCATCAATTACTTGCGACCTTATTTCATCGTATTTATTATCGGTAAGGATTAGATTAAGGGCACTCTCGCATTCGTATGCAGCTTGGTGCTTATAGCCAAACTTCATATGCAATTCTGCCTCCTCTAATGTTTGTGGATCTTCCTTTGATAATCCTACTTCTTGTGGATTAACTCCAGCTTCCGCTAACTCTGCTGCCATTATCAGCTTTGATTGCAACTCAGCGTAGTATTTTTCCTTATCATCTTGAGCTACTGGGTCTATCGCTTGGACATCTATGTCATATCCTGCTTTTTCAATGATTGAATGGATCATCTTAAATACCTTGCTAACAATAGGTAAGGGACTCCAGTCAATTCTCATTTGACTAGCATCACCATTCGCTAGTTCTTTAGGTACTAATATCTTCTTGAATTGGTTGGTGTCAGGTCGTCCAAGCATATGAAGCGTTCGTTCCACAGCCTTATACCTATCGTTGTAGAATGCTTTTGAGGTGCTCTTATAGACATCCCAGAATTTTCTAGCTTGATTTACTATCCAATCCTTTTTCTTCTTATCCGAAAAGGGGACATCATGAGAGTCGTTCGTGTATTGATTCATATTTATATCATTGAGATATCACTAAAATCAAAGTTGTAATCATCATTGGCAGATTGCTCCTTTTCATTTTGTATTACTCTTTTATTTCTTTTTAACCTATAAGCTGCCACTATTGCCCATCCTGCGCTCATTGTAGCATCATTTTTAGTACTGTTCTGGATATCAAAATCCAGTAAATCGTTGAGCAGTCTAGGAAACACAATCTTGTGTGTGTTCTTGTCTATGTAACTGGCAAAAGCACCGGCTAACTGCTCCTTTGAGGCAACTCCTGCTGCGATACCTCTTTGTGTCATTCTTCCTCCCTTTGGTCTAATCAACCAAGAGCTGTATCCTCTTCTATCGAAGTAGTTTAAAAAACCACTCTTGTTATTCTCGACCAATACTTTACCTCCAAAGAAGTAAGCTGCCTTTAAACAGTCCTCATAGAAATCATCTGGATCATCTGGTCTTGCTAAGTATTCAAATAAGAATGTCTCACTCAACTCACTATCCAATCCATCGAACTTGTGAAAGCCATAACAGCCCCCCATAGACATTCGCTTTTGATCGACAATATCTACAGCCTTATGATCGAATGGATCAACTCCAATAACTACGTTTCTATTTAATGGACGCTTCTTTTCACCTCCCTCAACGTGATTCCAATCTTCATTTAGATCCACATTTTTGTTTAGTAAAAACCGTCCATTTTCACTTTCGACAAAATTAACTTGAGTGTCCTGTAGATCTTCTTCCCACACAAAATCACCTTGGATGTACATGGGTTCACCTAAGAAAGAGATCACGGATAATTGCTCATTTAGCTTGAGTACATTAAATGGACAGAGATCAGCATCACGATAGAATGCCTCCTCTATGGTCCAAGGAAATTTTCTTATGTAACTGGCAAGTTGTCTTGGGTTTCCGCTTAAAGAATCTCTAATTTGTTGTTGGTAAGGCTTGGCTTTAAACCTGTCGCATACACCATACTCATCCATAAAGTCTTCATCATTTTCGTATGCCGGAGTAAAGAGTCTACATAAGCCCGATTTAGTTCTATTAAGATCTTTATCACGTTCTTGCCATCCACTTCCCATCCAAAGCTCTTGTGCTGGAATCGATCCTCCTTCTTCTACGGTGCTTGTAAATAGAGCCTTGCCGATTATGCTTTTAGAGCCTAATGACATAGTAGGTTTTACAATACTCCAGCCCTCTACAATATTTGCCTTTGGGTCCTTTACATCAATCTTTGCAAACTCATCACGGATATACCTAATCAGCTTTTGAGAGTCATAGGCTAAATTATCGCTTGATTTAAATGTTAAATCGGAATTCAATTCCCTTGCTTTCTTGTTTAATTTCTGAGCATTACCTGGGTGCCTAAAACCAAGTGTTGACTGAATTTTCTTATAGTCGTATGTGGGTACGAAAAAATCTGGTAAGTGCTTAAATGAGCCAATTACTTTTGTGAAGAATGACTTAGCATCATCTCTAGTCTTACTTTGTATTCCGCTCTGGACATTAAACATACGACTTGGAGGATCAAAGGCTGCTAATGCTGCCCTCGCTGTTTTACCACTTCTTCTTCTTGTACATTCTATTAACCCATAAGAGTCTGGGTTTTCAACGCACCACTGCCAATAGAGCCACGTTCTTCTATCGCTGTCTCTGTAATCAGGGTATCCCACATCAATCTTCCACCAATTAATGTACATATAGTGAAGTCCTGTGATGTAAGTAGGTTGACCATTACACATGAACCAAACCCCATTGAGTCTCTTAAACCACTCTTCGTTTCTGTATCCTTCTAGCTTTGGATCAAAGTACAGCTTATCGTATTTCTGCTTTTCCTTTTCTATTTCTCGCTCATCATCATAATCAAACCCAGGAACGTGCCTGAACCATTTTTGATCCTTGGATATGTTCGTATTTTTAAACACTGGTACCTTAACCCAATCCTTTTCAACGTAGTCATAAACAATACCTACTGGAGGGATATTAACCTTCACTTCGTATACTAATTCTGTCTTACCTTCTTCGTGCTTAATAAACATTTTTTAGCGTTGCCATGTCTTCAGGATATGAGCCCTGTCTTGTTTTTGTTGCTATATCAATTGCTATATCATCACCTTGAAAAAGCTCTAACTCGTGTTTCTTGATTCTTCCCAAAGTCTCCTCAGCAAGCTCAAGCATCTGTGATTTTATCTTTTGCCCTTCGAGATAAGCCTTATCATTTGAGAACTCTTTGAACTGTTTTGAGACATCGGAAATGAGCTTCCATAGGTGCTCTATATTACTCCAATAGAGCCCATATATGACGTTGTTTTGATACTTGATGAAACTAATCATTGACTGTCTAGAAGACTTGTGAGAGAGCACGTAGAACTCTTCAGCCTTCTCTCTGTGAGTCTTTAGGGTAAGATCTAAACCCGATAATTCAGCACAAACCTTCTTTCGCTCTGCTATATCAGGAAAGTACCTTCTGAGCTCTGAGCCCTTATCATATAGGTAAAGAATATATCGAATGAGGAAGGGTCGGTACTTACTAGGGTATACCCATATCTCAGAACCAAGGGCTTCAAATAGAAGACCTGAACGAATCTCGAGATCTAATTTATCGTTAGTCAATTCAAAGGGATTTAAGATCATTCCCTGAAATTGTTCTTTCTTAAATATCCTCTCCATACTCTGAAATGTCTATTTTATATTTCTCATCAAGATTTAATAAATCAATGAGTTCGTGACAAACCAAGGTGTTTAATTTGTAATGCTCAATCCCCTTATCTTTTACTCGGCAAAATGAAGGTCTTGTTTCATAGATATTACATTGGTTATCGTCATTTAGATGTACACAAGCACCATCTCCTCTGTCAGGGACCATTCCGGTTAAGCCTGCTACCATACAGCAAGCACCACATTGACTACACTTAAATTTCAACTGATTCCTTGGTTACCTTCTTTTGCAATTCAATAATGTTGAGTTTCATTATAAGCTCCATTAATCTCAGTCTCAGAGTATCCAAATCACTGTCATTGTAAATCGTATAATACTTTGGTAGTGAATCGAAATTGATATCAAAACTCTCAGGTGATTCCTTTGGAAGGTGTGGATTGAATATCTCAATTATATGATCAAATACTTCATCTTCAATACACTTTTGGATTTCCCTATCGGAGCGCATACCACAGTAGATATTGGCTTTCTTCATTATCTCTTTGGCAAGCCTGGCAGGATCCTCTTTATTAAACTCACAGATTTCATTAAACCATTCTTCTCTACGGTTTACCCTGTCCTTAAAACATTCTGCAAAGTCCTTATATCCATATTTTTCCTTGAGCTTATCAAATAGAAATATTTCTGCTGCTGCTTTAGAAGAATCTTGAAAACGGAACCCCATCTCTCGCTTAAGAATCTTTGCTGATTCTGTCTTACCGTGCCGAGCGTATCCTATAATTAGTAGATTCATATTATTCTTCGACATCCTGTGATCCACATTTATTACATACTATTATGTCCCATTCGTCATCATCCCAATTGAATTCATCTATGTCAGCTTCTTTATAATCCTTGGTTTTTTCTATTCTTACTCCTTTGGATCCGCAAGTGTGACAAGACATCGAATCCAATTGCTTCTGTGAAATGTTAAGGCTAGTATCAGGCATCCTTCTCCGAAATAATAACTATATCAAGCTCTTTAGCTGATTCTCTCAAACCTTCTCCAACCTTTTCATTTGTGATAACTCTTGTTATACCACCGGCAATGAGCTTATCTAAATCAGATAATTCGATAGGTCTAATTCCTGTATTAACATAGATGGTAGCCTTATCGCTAGAGTCTGGGGTCTTTGCCATCTCAAACAATAAGTTCTCAATAGCAGTGAAGGAGACTGTCTCTGAAGAGAAATATGAATCCTTTCCATTTGCTAAAACAAGTAGAACGGTGTTCAGACTCTTATCTGAGCATAGCTTCTCCATTATCCTGAGTCGTCCTGAATCTTTAGTGATCATAATTGTATTTTGTTTTAGTTGACACAATACGTCCCAACTATATCTCTGTTTTCTAGTAAATAATAAGTCTTGTCCTCAACCTCTATCTCCATATTGGAGTCGTCCAACATCAATACCCTGTCATTCATTTTATCTTTAATACTGGAGTGCTTAATGAGGAGATTCTTTTTAATTGGCTTTGGGAAAATATCAATGACAATTCCTGTCTCTTCCGATATCTGAGCCATAGTTTTCTTACCATTCAACTCTATCTCAACAACATTGTCCTCGTATATCTTATCTCCCAAACTGAATCCTGGTGCCATTACAATTTCATCATCCACAACCTTTAAAAAGATCCTCCTAGCAGGAATAAAGAAGATCTTATCTTCAATCATCTTTTGCTTATCAAGCACAGCGTTATAATGGAAATAAATCTTATCCCCGATTTTGTAGAAGTCATCAATACCTTTAGAATACCACAATACATCACCATCAGGCATTACATCATCCTTGAATGCCCGAGGCAATCCAATGACTTCCCCATATATTTTTGTGTGATGTGTTGGTCTTAAATCAGTCCTTATCTTAAGATCTAAGAAACTTGATTTGATCTCGTCTTCAAATAAACTATTCACCTTCACAGTTAGGTAATTGAAGGGACTGACGTAGTTGGATTTCATACTATAAAGTTACTAAAATCACGAGTTAATATAAGCGAACTTAAAATAATTATATCAACATAGCTACCACAAATTTTCAAGATGATATTCACTTACTCGTCTACTCGATTTGTGTGCTCTATTTGCGATTGATGCATATATTTTCTTTAGTTCGAGCATACCATCGTAATCAACTCCGTATTCACTCATTTGCTCAAACTCGTGCAGCATTTGTATAATCATTGATGCTATTATATTGGCTTCCTTGGATAAGGCTTTATAAACTACTCGTTCGAAGGAATTAGTTCTCCACTTGTGGTAGTCAGCTTCGGCTTCAGTGTAGCTATAAGAGATATCATCAAGGCTTTCCATTAGTTTATTTAAGTGTTGGATTAGTATGTTAATCTCAACAGTATAGTCTCTCATACTTTCTTCACTAAAGAAATTCCTGTAGAAATCTTGCATTAAAAAGTGAAGTTCAAAGAATGGATCAGAAAAGTAATCCTGATTACTCTTTTCGATGTTTTTTAGTTCGTCTTGTAAGTATTTATCTTCCATAATATTTTATTGCACTACATATAAGGGGTAATACCCATAGTGGGCTATCTATTTTGGTTATCTATTTGGGTATGCATTTTCGCTATTGGTTTTGTAGAAATGCTTTATGATAGTAGTCTAGCAAATTCACTCCTCATCTATACTTTAGCTAATATTAAAATAATTTTTAAATATTGGTTAAGTCTTATTGGGGAGTATTACTGCTTTAGTAATTCTTCTATAAGTAATTTGTTAACCTCTATTAGTTAATGTCTATTAGTTAACCTCTATTAGTTAACCTCTATTAGTTAAAGTCTACAGGTTGCCCCCCTGTCTTTCACCGAAAGTTGACATTTTCACATATCTATAGTACCTGATCCAATCACTGGTATTGAGTGTGAAAGTTTAGTCTTTAAGGTACCGACAATCCTTGTATTGTATTTTCATTATTAGTAATTGTCATTAGTAATTGTCAGTAGTACTCTCAGTAGTCTTTCTCTTCTGCAAACTTAACTAATATTTATTATACCAACAAGATGATAGAACAATTAGTCAGAATACCTTTTTAAAATCTAATTAGCTTCATTCCCATTGTTGTTATCATACAAACCATTAATTTTGATTTATGGAAAAATCAATAAAATTTAAGCCAATTGGAGATCGGGTATTAGTGGATGTCCATCCCTTTGAAACTGAAGTGAATGGAATTATTAGGGTAGATCATCTACAGCAAAATCATAAGGGTACTGTAATCGCAACAAATACGGAAGTACCCATCTACTTAAATGATGTGGTCGTCTATAGTCCCACAGCTGGAGTAGCCGTAGAGGTTGATGGTAATGAATATCAATTATTAAGAGTTGACGAAGTCTTCGGAGTTATTGAGAGTGAATTTGAAAGGGTTCACAATTGATTTGCCAAAAGAATACGACTGAGTCGTGATAAAGTGTCCGGAGTAAATAATTCAAAAGGTAGATATTATCGATACCTATAAACCTTATTTAAACTATTTAAAGAAGGTTTTTTGAGGTTTTACAATTTAAATAATAAAAATTCGAGATTAATATAATACAGATACTAATTGAAACGGATAATAGGTATGGAAATCAAAAGAGATTACGTGAACCCTGTGATAATACTAATGACACAGATTAAATAATTATAAAGTTTGATAACATAAGAAATCACTTAAACAACTTAAAAATGGATATACAGGATTACATAAACGAACTACTAATGGCAGCAGGATATAGCAAGGCTGAAATAAAGGAAATGGATCTCCCAGAAATGCGAATGCTCATTGGCTACGACTGAAACTAAATAACAAATAATTTTTAACTCTGATAACTAAAATATGGAAACTCTAAACAACTTACTTTCAAACCACGACTGGTTCTATTCACGCTCTGATGATCACAGCAAATGGGTCAATGGATTACAGTCAGAACAAGCTATCAAAGACGAGATGGACAGGCTTGGCAATACTCCTGAAGCCCAGGATCTCTACTACAATAGTCAGCCAGAAGTATTGCGTGAAGCGATTAAGATTGCATCTTGAAAAGATTACTAAAATTACTAGTCATTACTAAAATTATTAGTAATTAAATTAATACCTTTGATCATAATCAAAATTATAAATGGCAAAAACTAACAACACAAAAACTACTGAAGAATACCTTAACTGGATGATGGTCCTGGATAAGCTAATAACCACCCTAGAAGAACGTATTGATCGTTTTAGAGGTGATATGAACGATGATGAATATGTAAGTGCTCTGGATGCATTTGAAGAAGATCTTAATTTACCACCCATATTAAGCCCCTTATTTGTCCTGGATTTCAATGATGAATCCGCAAGTAAATGGTTGAATAGATTGCAGATCATGAGAGCAGATTTAATGAATGATTTCTGCGATATAATCCCTGTACCAAACTATAAAATCACTAAGCCCAATTCGGCTAACATTGATAAGTTCTTAGACGAGATCCTTGAAAGGAAAAAGCATCAAGCTAAGAGACTATTTAAAAACAAGAATAGATTAATTATCGAAGAGTTTGAAAAGGAGATGGTTCACCTCAAAATGATTAAAGGTGAAATGAAAGTGATCCCCACTGATAAGAAAAAATAATTTCAAACTAGTATGATTAATATTGATGTAGGGTACTATAAAATTAAAAACCGAAGTAGGAGAGCATCCAGCTCTTTTCACTACTTGCGTGTGTTTGTAAAAGGCAATAACAAATGGGTTCAAATAGACGATGAAGAACCAGTGGAAGCCAATGATGATACCCAAATTTTATTGGAACCTTACACGATTATAAAGAAGATAACTCATCATAACCCTGTAGAGGTGAACAATGCGGTCATCACCGTTTCTTGGAATGATGAGGATGATGATCCATTTGAAATGAAAATGAGAAACATCCAAGTCTTTAAGAATGCGTTGAACCTATTCCCAAGAATAAAGAAAGCTCTGACCTTAAAGGAGTAAAATAATTCCGAGTTTTTATTCAAAAAACATTTGCATACATTTTATTTGCTTAGATGGAAGACTTTAAGCAAAGAGTAGAACGCTTTTTCAAGCAATTCCGGTCCTGCCTTGGGATCGAACCCAATCTTAGAGCACATTATCTAGAAAGAAAAGGTGTACAACTTTTTGAGGATGATGATACTTTATACCACCATATTGTTGAATCCCCAAGACTGCCTCTAGACTACACTTATGAGGATAAAATTGAGATGGGTGAAGAGCATAAATATACTCCTCTTACTCAGCCATACGATTCTTTAGTAGAAGAGCTGGAAGTAGATTTAGAGTACATAATCGAAGCAGAAATAATAGAAATTGATCTTTCGATGAAAAAAGCTATTAAAGATGATGGGCTCAAATTTGAAAATGGTTTAATTTTTATAGAAGCCTTCAAAAAAAAATATTGGGGTGATGATAAGTTTCCATATGAAAAAGGAGAAATAATATTCCCTGAGGAAATTTTCGATGACATATGTAAATGGTTGGCAAGTAAAATGCCTGTTAGCTCTGATATTGACTCAAATGCAGGAATAACAACCGAAATACTAATGGGTGAATTAAGAAATAAGAGACTTGATATTTATAATAGGTTATTAGATACATTAAAAGGCAATACTTTAACCCAGCCTAAAAGTGATCCAAGCATAATTGAACTTGGACATGAAAAATTTAGGAAAGCATTTAAGGAGGGAGAAGAGTGGGATTTTTTAAAAGATCATATACCTGGATTAGGAAAAGTTCTTCCAGCCAAATCTAAAAAAGTATCCGATAACGAGAGTACTTCGCAAGTCCAAGACAACTTCTCATTTACAAATAATTTTGACCATGTAGAAACTGATGTTATATACGAACACTTTAAGAAAGGACTTGTCGATCCAGGATACCTAAGTTTAGAGAAACTTGATAAGTACTTAAAGTTAGCTTTTGAATCACTCGAGCAGCCAAAGGAAGATAAGTTTTGGTTTAGTGATCTGTATGTCGTCAAATAAAAGTGGACTTTTTCAGATATAAATTAAGCGAGTGTTGATACTAATTTAAATAATTAATTTGATTCTGCTTTTTTCGTTCAATTAAAGTTTGTTGTTTGATTCGTTTCCT
>Ga0209602_1002310_pt1 | contig 15767 bp, 12 predicted proteins | sample COGITO_mtgs_1205_3_FD_184810 | JGI IMG/M metagenome (GOLD analysis project Ga0209602, IMG submission 184810) | Pelagic marine microbial communities from North Sea - COGITO_mtgs_120524 (SPAdes) (version 2) | ecosystem: Environmental > Aquatic > Marine > Epipelagic ...
GAATAATGTTCAGTATGGAGATTACGAGTCATTTCGTAATAGATCTATCACTGCTCTCGGTATCGATCCTGAGATCACAGAAGATGAGTTTGCATCAAAGAATATCGATGATCTTATAGATATGTATCAGCATCAGGTAAATCGTATGTATGGAACTAAATCAAAGCAAATACGAGATATATTACTACCCACTATTAAACGTGTATATGAGGCTGAAGGTCATAAATATAAGAGAATAGCTATACCATATACAGATGGTAGAGCAAAGCAACTTAATATCTCTGCAGGACTAGAGGAAGCTATCGGAAGTGATGGGGGAACGATCATGAGAGATATCGAAAAAGCAATCATGCTCGCACTGATAGATGAAAACTGGAAAGAGCATTTAAGAGCGATGGATGAATTGAAAGAATCATCTCAATCTGCGTCATTTGAGCAAAAGGATCCGTTAGTAATTTACAAGATGGAATCATTCAACTTGTTTGAGAAGTTGATGAAAAACATTAACTATGATGTATGTTCGTACTTAATGAAAGGTAAACTCTTTATTGATACAGGAGACGGTAATTTGAAAGAAGCTAAAGAGCAAAAAACTGATCTATCAAAAATGCAAACGAATGAAGGGAGACGAACTGCTGAAGAGCAAGCAATGAGACGAGCAGCAGCAGGAGCAGGAAGAGCAGTACAGAAAGTAGAGACTTTTAAGAGAGAGCAAAAAAAAGTGGGAAGAAACGAACCGTGCCCGTGTGGTAGTGGTAAGAAATATAAACATTGCTGTGGGAAGTAAGAAGCTTTAAATTGAAAGATTAAATAATGCCAGTAAAAGCTATATTCCATAACCTTCCTGTATGCAAAAAAATGAACAGGTTAAAATTTCGTTAAAGGACTGTTACTTGCCTGATGGAGTTAACATATATATATCTGACAATCAGTATTTTGTGTGATATTGTGAAAGTGTGTTAAATTCTGTGAGGAAACAGAAGGTCTTAGTATGTATCTTTTAGTTGTATAAAGTGATAAAATTGTAAATTTGACACCATCTAAAAAACGTTACGTGCTTGACTTACAAATAAGAACAATAAAGATTAGACTTATGATGAAAAGAATTCTTACCCTCCTAGTGCTAGTAGCAGCAGTAGGTTACACAGCATCAGCTCAAAGAATCGCAGTAATTGATATCCAGGAGATATTATCTAACATGAAAGAATATAGCTCAGCAGAAAAGCAACTAGACGATGTGGCAGCAGGATGGAGACAAGAAGTATCTATCGAATATGATAAAATAAAGAGTCTTTACAATAAATATCAGGCTGAGCAAGTACTCCTTAGTGATGCAGATAAGAAAAAAAGAGAAGACGAAATCGTAGAGGCAGAAGCAGCAGTAAGAGAACTTCAGAAAAGGAGATTTGGTCCAGAAGGAGATCTATTTCTCAAGCGACAAGAACTAGTAGCTCCAGTTCAAGAGAAAGTATTCTCAGCGATCGAAGATTTTGCAGCAGATAGAGGTTATGATCTTATTTTTGACAAAGCGGGATCTACAGGACTGCTCTTCACATCCGATGAATACGACAAGACAGCAGATCTCAAAAAGAGATTAGGAGTAAAATAATTTGGCTTTGGCCATAGTATTGGTTTAAAATCGATACACCATAATATTAAGCTAACTCACATATATTAAATTACACTTTGAGATTGGTCACAAAACCGTCTCATACATATTAGACTATTATGAAGACATTCAGTAAATTATTAATTGTAGCAGTTGCATTTGTTTCATTTTCAATGACTGCATCGGCTCAGAAGTTTGGATACATTAATTCACAAGAGCTAATTTCTCAACTACCAGAAGTAAAGGAAGCTAACGCTAACATAGAGACACTTAAGACTCAATTGCAGAAAAAAGGCCAAGACATGATTACTGCACTGCAAACTAAGTATGGTAAATTAGAGGCAGATAGAGATAATTACTCACCGAAGCAACTAGAGGCAGAAGCGATTAAGTTAAAAGGAGAAGAGCAAAAGATTGGAGAATTTGAGCAAACTTCTTCACAACGTATTATGTCAAAAAGCGAAGAACTACTCAAGCCTATACAGGAAAGAATCAATGTTGCTATCAAACAAGTTGCTGAAGAGAATGGATATACTTATATTTTTGATGCGAGTCTTGGTATAGTGCTTTATGCAGATCCAGGAACAGATGTAACGGCGCTTGTAAAAGCTAAATTATAACTGATTGGGTAATAAAGATACTAATAGGACAGTTTATAATGACCAAAAGAGTATTGGAGTCTTTGACTCTGGCATTGGCGGCTTAACGGTCGCCAATGCTATTAATAAGGTATTGCCCAAAGAACATTTGATTTATTTTGGTGATACTGCCCATCTTCCGTATGGAGATAAGTCTGTAGATGCCATTCGATATTATGCTCTTCGGATTTCAAAGTTTTTACTAGAGCAAGACTGTAAAATGATTGTCATTGCATGTAACTCTGCTTCTGCAGTTGCAAGTGATATGCTGCTTGAGTTTTTTAAAGGTAAGGTCCTCTTTGCTAATGTGATAGATCCGTTAGTACAATATACAATTGAGAAAGGCTATCAAAATGTAGGTGTAATAGCTACGAAAGCCACTATCGGATCTAATGTATATCGCGAAAAACTCAAAACTAAAGATCAAAAACTTAAAGTCAATCAATTGGCTACACCCCTTTTGGCGCCCATGATCGAGGAGGGATTTTTCAATAATAATATAAGTCAGGAGGTGATAAAAAAATATTTATCAGATGATAGTATGCAGGGTCTTGACTCATTGCTATTAGCCTGTACTCATTATCCACTTATAAGATCGGAGATAGAACTGTACTATAAAGAAAAAGTTCAAATACTAGATAGTTGTGACGTGTTGGCTTACCAAGTAAAAGAAATGCTTTCTAAGGAGAATCTCCTTTCGGCTAAGCTCTCAAAATCACATAAATACTATGTGTCCGATTTCACTCAATCATTTGAGGATACCGCTAAGCTATTCAATGGCAGCGAAATAGAGTTGGAAGTCAAAAATATCTGGTAAAATTTGAGCTTGGCCAATTGGTTTTAATATAATCAACTATGTTTAGAACCTAAAACCAAAAGAACCCTGGAGACCAAAGTGCGTATCCTTATCATCTCTATAGATATAACTGTTATTCTCACTATACTCAGCTCTGGATATATCGGTGTCATTATTAGTGATATCGGCTAGACCAATATCAGCTCTAACACCAATGTAGAATCCACGATTGATATTGTATGATACACCAACGATCAAACCATAGTCCAAGAAGTTCATAGCATTCCCTTTCTTCTCATTGAACTGGTAATACGCACCAGCAAACTTTGGAAGATAGACCACTACTCCATTTACCTTGATGCCTGGACTGCGCCCAATTGCTTGACCTTCACCTGCTACATCAGAATTATAATTAAAATCTAAAGATTGTCTAAATTGTATTAGCGAGTCATTTTCAGTAGATATGAATGTCTGGAGCCCAGTGGCAGTAGGGCCTACAAGCATACTTATGTAAGCTCCTGCACTCACTTCTATTTTTTCTGTAATATTGAGATGGGCAGTAACTGGGAAACTGATATAAGCATTAGAAATATCAAGATCGTAGTCAAGTCTTCCTCTTTCTATGATGTCTTCACTACTAGGAATTGGAATTTTATAGAATGACTCTGTACCTTCTCCTCCAAAACTTTTTTTAGCTCCATTTTGTACGTAAAGCACTTCTAATCTAACAGAAAATACGTCGCTAAAATTTTGGGTATAATTGAGGCCAAAATGAAATCCACTACTCACAGCATAATCTTCGTTGATACTTTCTTCGAGAGGTCCTTTAAAAGTACTATAGTTGAGACCTGCTCTTACACCGATGTTAAATGATTGCGCCATCATGATGGTGGCAAATAATGAGAATGTCGATGCTAGTATTATCTTCTTAATCATAAGTATTGTTTATTATTCCAAGAGGGAATACATTTTGAGCATCAAAGATATCAAAATAGACAACTGAGTAACGTTTAGAAGAGGATATTCGCTGGATAGAATAATCTTTTGGGTAAATTTTATGATTTTGCTAAGATATGCTAGCTTATCTAGCTTTAAAAGATGGTCTCATCTTCAAGATATCACTTAAATAAAAAAGTGGAACTAATAACTTTTTTATGCATCGCTTCTTTAAATCTAATCAGATAGTACCTTTGCGACACTTTAATAATTTATCAGTGTAATGAGCAAGAGAAATAAACTATCCAAGTTTGAAGATATTATGTCCTATCCTAATGTCTATCAAAATTTTAGTCCTAAGGAAATTATGCCAATGGGTCAGGGTGGGAAAGTGGTACAGTTGAAAGGTAAGTGGGTAGAGCATTTTGGTGACCAAAAGCCGATAACGTTAGAGCTTGCTTGTGGAAGAGGAGAATACACCATACAACTAGCTAGAGATTATACGGATCGCAATTTTATTGGTGTGGATGTCAAGGGAGCTCGTATTTGGAAAGGTGCTACGATGGCGTTATCAGAAGGATTAGACAACGTTGCTTTCATGCGTACTAAGATAGAGGTGATAGAAGAGTTTTTTGCGCCCAATGAGATATCAGAGATATGGATTACTTTCGCAGATCCATTCCTAGGGAAGCCCAATAGAAGGCTTACAGCACCTGATTTTCATGATAGATACAAACGAATACTCATAGATGGAGGCGTCGTCAATATGAAGATAGATGATCCTACGCTCTATGAATTCACTAAGGAAGTGTTAGCAGAACGAGATGACGTAAAGATTCTCTACGATAGAGACAATATATATAGTCAGCCATTAGATTTTCCTGAGTTACAGTACAAAACCTATTATGAAAAATCTCACTTAGAGAAAGGCCGTAAAATCAAGTATATGAGATGGATGTACGTTTAATACTAACATTTTTCTGTTGTCGTAGTATTGAGGAAGATTTCTAGAGCGGAAGGACCATTTCGTTTATTAAATATTGGACGTAAACCTTATCACTGTTTATAAACTACATTAATTGGCTTTTCTCTGTCATGTTGACCATCTTGATATTAATTTTATTGATATAATTGTCAGTTTCTGGGTTTGGTTTGTATTTTGTCGGAATTGTATCCGAAATACTAAAAATGACTTACGATAATTATACAATAAAGGCACAAGAGGCCATACTGAAATCTCAGCAATTGGCTGGACACTTGGATCAACAAGGTGTTGATACAGTACATCTTATAAAAGGGATTATAGAGACAGATGAAAAGTTGGCCGAATTTCTACTACAAAAGATGGAGATCAATGTAGCGGTGCTGATTAGAGAACTTAATAAAGCGTTAGAAAATTACCCAAAAGTATCTGGGGTTGGCAAGCAATTTCTGACAAACGATAGTAATCAAGCACTTTCAAGAGCTAAAAAGCAAATGAAAGTATTCGAAGACCAATTTATTTCATTGGAGCTTATCCTTGTGGGGATAGTTACTGGTAATGATAAGGCTGCAAAGATACTCAAGGACTTAGGTGCTAGCGAGAAAGCATTAAAGGCTGCGATCAATGACTTGCGTAAGGGGAGAAAAGTTACAGAACAAAGTGCTGAAGAATCTTATAATGCTCTCAATAAATATGCAATTAATCTATGCGAAAGAGCGGAGCGAGGTAAGTTGGATCCAATCGTAGGTAGAGACGAAGAGATCAGGAGAATATTACACATATTATCTCGAAGAAAGAAAAATAATCCCATCTTAATAGGTGAATCTGGAGTTGGTAAGACGGCAATAGTAGAAGGGATAGCATGGCGTATTATCAATCAAGATGTACCTGAGAATCTTAGAACGAAGCAAATATTTTCACTTGATATATCTGCATTGATTGCAGGTGCGAAATATAAAGGTGAATTCGAAGAAAGATTAAAAGCAGTAATAAAGGAAGTGAAGAGTGCTGATGGTGAGATTATTCTATTTGTGGATGAGATACATACACTAATCGGAGCAGGAGGAGGTAATGGCGCTATGGATGCAGCTAACATATTAAAACCAGCTCTCGCTAGAGGAGAATTGAGAACTATTGGAGCTACTACTCTAGATGAATACCAGAAATATTTTGAAAAAGACAAAGCATTAGTTCGTAGATTTCAAACAGTATTAATCGATGAGCCGTCAGTCGAAGATACAGTATCTATACTGAGAGGAATACAAGAAAAATATGAAGTTTATCACAAGATGGATATTCTTGATGAAGCACTCGTAGCTGCTGCAGAATTGTCTCATAGATATATTTCAGATAGATCCCTTCCAGATAAGGCAATTGATCTTATTGATGAAGCAGCGGCAAAGCTAAGGTTAGAATTAGATTCTGTTCCAGAAGAAATAGATGAGCTTGATAGAAAACTTCGTCAATTAGAGATAGAGCGTGAGTTTATAAAGAGAGAAAATGATACTAAAAAGTTAAAAGGAGTAGAAGAGAATATCGCAAATGTTAAGGAGGATTTGGATTCGATTACTGCAGCGTGGAAGAGTGAAAAAGAGATTGTCGATACCGTGCAAAATATTAAGATTCAAATCGAAGAGCAGGAGCATCTGGCTGAAGTAGCTGAGCGGGAAAGTAAATATGAAGAGGTAGCAAAAATAAGGTATGGTACGCTCAAAGAATTAGAAGCCAAACTTAAAGTATCAGAAGAAAAATTGGATAAACTTCCGGAAGATGGAAGATTTACGAATGAGGAAGTAACGGCTAGTGATATTGCAGAAGTAGTGGCAAAGTGGACAGGGATTCCTGTGTCAAAAATGCAAAAAAGCGATAGAGATCGACTACTTGATCTTGAAGAAGAAATAGGCAAACGACTAGTAGGACAAAAGGAATCGGTAGTCGCAGTTTCTGATGCTGTACGTAGAAGTAGATCAGGCCTATCTGATGATAAACGCCCTATTGGATCATTCATATTTGTAGGACCTACGGGTGTAGGTAAAACAGAGTTAGCTAAAGCGTTGGCAGAAGTACTTTTTGATGATGAAAATGCTACTCGAATAGATATGTCAGAGTTTCAAGAGAAACACTCGGTGTCTAGGCTCGTAGGTGCGCCACCAGGATATGTAGGATATGACGAGGGTGGACAACTTACAGAAGCGGTGCGTCGTAAACCTTATTCTATAATACTATTGGATGAGATCGAGAAGGCCCACCCAGATACTTTCAATATCTTATTACAAGTTCTGGATGATGGTCGGTTGACTGATAATAAAGGTAGAGTAGCTAATTTTAAAAATACAATTATCATTATGACATCCAATATGGGTTCTGAAACTATTTTAGAAAATTTTGAAAATCTAGATGCCCTAGGTGAAAAACATAGAGCGGACATAATAGAGACTACTAAGTTGGAGATATTCGATGTACTAAAAGAAAGCCTTCGTCCTGAGTTTCTGAATAGAATAGATGACAAGATTATGTTCTTACCATTAACTAAATCTGAGATTAAAACGATTGCTGGATTTATGTTGAATAGTACTCGTAAGAATCTTGCGAAACAAGAATTGGCTATTGAACTTTCTGAATCTGCATTGGATCTCTTAACTGACTTAGGTTATGATCCGCAGTTTGGTGCAAGACCACTAAAGAGAGTTATCCAAAAAGAGTTGGTTAATCGATTGGCAGTAGAAGTACTTAAGGGAGAATTTACAGCAGGAGAGACAATCTATATTGGTACCGATGCAAAAGGATTTACTTTCTCTGAGGAGCCAAACGATTATCAAGCTAAGCCTAAATTAGAGAAGAAACTAAAGAAGTCTGATTTAGATAAACTTAAGAGGGCTACAAGATATTTCAATGATGCTGTGGATGATGTAAATAAAATTGATCCTAAGGATAATTAATGTTTTGAAATTGAATTAATTCCTTACTCTACTGTAAATTGGAGTATTGCATTGTTGTTTAATAATAATTGAGCAGCGGTAATTGTGTTTTTTTACTTTCAGTATTGGGCATACATTGGCATTAGAAGACGAAACTATTTTTTAGTAGATGATATTGATCTTTGGGTGGTGGAAGGCTTAGGATCACACTCAAAGAAGAAGATCGTGTCAGATTGAAATTAGATTACGCTTTTTCATAAGAGGGTATAAGTTTATATATCACAGCTAATAATGCCTTTTGAAAGTAAACTTATGGCTTCTCTGAAAAGTGATGTTCTGCGGCTTCGGCTAACTGATCATAGAACTCTTCTCCTTTTGCTCGTATTATAGCTTCTTTGAGAAATTTATATACTGGGACTTTGAGTTCATTTCCAAGGCTACAAGCCGCTGAGCAAATATCCCATTCATCATAGTTCCAAGCTTCAAATCCTAACTCGGGATTGCGATTGACTCTGATAGGGTAGAGATGGCATGATAGAGGTTTCTTAAAGTCTATTTTTCCTTCGTTATATGCTTTTTCGATACCGCACATGCTTATACCGATTTCATTTTTGATCAAAAAAACACAGGATCCGTCTGGATGTAAAGCTGCACCATCCCACTGGTCACTAGTAAACTTATCTTTCCAGTCCCAATTATCGATCATTTTTTTCGATTCGTCGCTCAGACCTTCTCTGATTATATCTATGTACTGGTCAAGTATTTTTACTTCTTTAGGTAATACAGGAGCACCATAATCTCCTACCCAGCAACATGCTCCTTTACAGGCAATGAGATTGCAGACGAATTTTTTTTCTACTATATCATTAGCGATTAATACATCGTCTATAGCTATCATATTGTATTATTCAATTCCAAGCCTAAAAGTACATTAACAATTCTAACAATTTCGAACTATTGAAAAGGTACACATAATAAGTTAAAAGTTAATTTCAATAAGTAATCAAGTACTTATATATACGACTTTTTATTATGTAATAAAGCATGTGTTATAATGAGCTTTTTTATTGTCTTTTGGACATAATTAAACATTAACTTACTTTCATTTATTAGATAATGGTAATATTTTGCAGGAAATTTAAAATACCAACAATTAATGGACATGTTAAAACAGAAGTTTTTTGAGAAAGCAAGTGCTCAGAAAACTGAAATGAAATCCTTGCTCAAACTACACGGTTCTAGGGTTGTTGGAGAAGTAACTTTATCTCAGACATTCGGTGGAATGCGCGGAGTTAAAAGTTTGGTTTGGGATGCATCTAATCTTGATGCTAAAGAAGGAATCAGATTCAGAGGATACAACATACCTCAGTTGAGAGAAGTTCTTCCTAAAGTAGAGGGATGTAAAGAACCGCTTCCGGAAGGCTTATTTTGGCTTATGCTTGTAGGAGAAGTGCCTACAAAAGAAGAGGTTCAATGGCTGAGTGATGAATGGAAAAAAAGGTCAAACATTCCTGAGCATACGTTCAAGGCTTTAGATGCACTTTCTCCGGAAACACACCCTATGACTCAATTTAGTATGGCTATTTTATCTATGCAGACTGAGAGTGTATTTGCCAAAAGATATGCTGAAGGAATGAGAAAGCACGAATACTGGGATGCTGCTTATGAGGATACAATGAATCTAGTGGCTAAGTTACCAAGAGTAGCAGCTTATATATACAGACGTACGTATCACAATGGTGATCATATAGCACCACGCACTGATTTGGATTGGGCCGGTAACTATGCACATATGTTAGGAATCGATTCTACAGACTTTAAGTCATTGATGAGATTATACTTAACAATACATGCCGATCATGAAGGTGGAAATGCTTCAGCACATACAGTTCATCTAGTAGGTTCTACATTGAGTGATTCTTACTACTCATTAGCTGGAGGGTTATGCTCTCTTGCAGGTCCCTTGCATGGATTAGCTAATCAAGAAGTGATTAAATGGATATTCGAATTAGAAGAGAAGCTTGGAACTTCTAAGCCTAGTAAAGAGCAAATTTCTCAATATGTTCGAGATACCTTGGATGCAGGAAAGGTAATTCCTGGATATGGACACGCAGTATTGCGTCAACCAGACCCAAGATTTACGGCTCAGAGAGAGTTTGCTAAAGAGTATATTAAAGATGATGACTACGTAAATATAGTTTGGAATCTGTTCGATGTAGTTCCTGGTATATTAGGCGCTTTAGGGAAAGTGAAAAATCCAAACCCAAATGTAGATGCTCATTCTGGAGCCTTACTTGTCCATTACGGATTAAAAGAATTTAGTTACTATACAGTATTATTTGGTGTGAGTAGAGCATTAGGTGTATTAGCTAACGGTTGTTGGAGTAGAGCTATGGGCTTTCCATTAGAAAGGCCAAAGTCAGTAACATCTGATTGGGTAAGAGATTTTATCAAGTCTGATAGTTAAAAATATATTGTGTTAAGTAGAAATTTAAAAGAACCATAACAATTATAATTAATATGAATCATCCAGAAAATCTAAAATATACAAAAGAGCACGAGTGGGTAAGAGTAGAGGGAAATGGTATTGCAGTAATCGGTATCACTGATTTTGCTCAATCTGAGCTCGGTGAGCTTGTATATATAGAAGTAGATACTGTAGGAGACTCTATAGGCAAAGATGAAGTTTTTGGTACTGTAGAAGCGGTAAAAACTACATCTGATTTATTCATGCCTTTATCCGGTGAGGTATTAGAGTTTAACTCTGACCTTGATGAGTCGGAAGGAGACAATCCGGGACTGATTAACGAAGATCCATATGAAGGTGGATGGATTGTGAAAATAAAGATATCTGATGAGTCAGAATTAGAAGCATTAATGGATCACGCAACCTATATGTCGGTAATTGGATAATTTATTTTTTTGAGACACACCATTTCTAGATTTCACGGCATCTAGTAACTATTGACAATTATTAGATGGATAAGATAAAGCATCTGATTTTACCTCTACTCGCTACTGTTATTACGATTATAGGATCAGGTATATCAGCCACTAAGGCGAATAATTTTTTGACATTCTATTTTTTTTCACAAGATAAGATTTTGCATTTGTTTTGCTATTTTGTCTTGCAGTTACTTTGGTCATATGGATTAAATAAGATTACAAAATGGCCATTACTAATGTCGTTGGTAATTACAATTGGAGTAGGAATACTAATGGAAGTTTGCCAATATTTATTTTTCGAAGGAAGACTCTTTGAGTTTCTAGATATTATTGCTAATATTTGTGGTTCTTTAATAGGAGCACTTGTTTTTATAAAAATTATTAAATAAAGAAACCATGTTTGGAGATCTATCACTAAATGGTACAATGACGACAGTAGCGCTTTTTGCATTGGTAGCATTGACACTTGGTATCATCTTCTATCTTCGTAACAGATTTAAAAACTCCGACTTAGAGGCTCTTAAAGAGAAGTATGCTGGAAATGAGGGTGGATCTGTAGCCTCTCGAAATAAGTACCCAGAGGTTAATGCTTTTGATCTGTCTTCTACTTTTTGGGGATATGGTCTTGCGATAGCATTAGCAACTACTGTACTTGGATTTAGTTGGACTAAATATGAGAAGGCTGTATACGTACCAGATTACGATTTAAGTGTAGATGAGGAGATAGAAATGGAACCACCACGTACGGCAGAACCACCACCACCGCCACCACCACCGCCACCACCGGTGATAGAAGAAGTGCCAGAGGAAGAAATTCTTGAGGAAGACGAACCTGAGTTCGTTGATCAAGATGTAGAGGAAGAAACGGTGATAGAAGAAGTAGTAGTAGAAGCGCCACCACCACCGCCACCACCGCCACCACCAGTTGAAGATGAAATTTTCAAGGTAGTAGAGCAAATGCCCAGATTTCCAGGGTGTGAAGATATATCAGGAGGCGAGGCCGAGAAGAAAAAATGTGCAGAGGAGAAAATGCTTCAGTATATATATAAGAGTCTCAAGTACCCTGCGATTGCTAGAGAAAACGGTATCGAGGGTAGAGCTATATTACAATTCGTAGTAGATAAAGATGGATCAGTAACTGAAGTTAATGTGGTAAGAGACCCAGGTGCAGGTACAGGAGACGCTGCCAAAAAAGTAATAAATGCTATGAATGATATGCCTACAAAGTGGACACCAGGTAAGCAAAGGGGTAGACCAGTAAAGGTTCTCTATACATTACCAGTACTATTTAGATTAGAAGGATAGTCACTATTTATTATAATATATTAAGGTCATCCGATACATGTCGGATGACCTTTTTTTTGGCCGTTTGGTGAGTAGGGCCGCGAAAAATAGAATCAAGATGAAAAGTAGCCTTAGTTAAATTATACATAATTGATCTTTTAACTAGATAATTGTAATTTATCAACAATAATAATGTTTGAATTACCAATAATTATAAACTCAAATCAAGCTTGTGAATAATGCTTATATCTGCTTTTTTTAAAACAAATTATATTTTTTAGTAATATGTATGTGTTTGATAATGTTTATTGTATTACATTTGGAGGTGACATAATGTTAAGTAATATAGAATCGCTTACCGATGTCATATGTCAAATCGATTAAGAAGCCTATACGAGCAGTACTGTGAGAAAGTACTGTCTTACCCTGAGTGTGAATGGATAGATCTAATTTATTAGCAATTAGATAACTATTTACTAGTGATTTATATAACAAATGTCAAAATGAGAGAATTACAATTTAGACAAGCACCTGCTTGCTCTAAATCATTTATGGTATTGGCAAGCAGTATTTTAATTACCTTATGCACATCGATAGCAGTTTTATCTCAATGTGATCCTGATGAGAGGTCCATAAAATATTCAGTATTTATAGATTCACAGTCAGATAGTACTTTTAGTACTGGAGAGTTTGGTATTGCTAATGATATAGTCGCAATACATGATACTGAAAGTAAATCAATAGAGTTTGCTATGTTTTATGGAATCGATATCTCGAGACAAAATATAGATTCTACTCCATTAGAGTTTCAAAATAATCATAATGGTGTAAAAGAAAATAGTATAACTTATGAAAGTGTAGATTTCGAACAAGATATTGGTACCGAAGATCAAGAGCTTGCAATGATGCCGGTTATCACTAGTGATGTAACTAGCGCATGTGAATGTACCGATCCAGTCGCCGGTTTCTTTACCAACGAGGTAACAATAACTTCAGAAGATGGACAAAAGTGGTATGTGGATCAAGCGATCGGAGCATTTGATACTACATCTACTGATGGAAATTTAGTGACTTTTGTAACAGGGATAATGGGAGATTCACTCACTCAGATAGGTATTGTTGGAACAGATGATAATTATGTTTTAAGGTTTTATAGCCTGGATGGAAATCCTTGGCAACTAAGTCTTAGAAATGAACAGGATAATTTCGTAGTGATACAGGGTGCTGCCTGCGACAATACAATTATTAGTGTAAGCGGAGAGTCAGCTCTTTGCATTGGAACTACCGAAGTTTATTCTGTGACAAATCCTACAGCTGGTGATAGTTATACTTTTTCACTTCCTCCGGCATCAGGTAGTATTACTATAATAAGTGCAATAAGTGCACAGGTAGAATGGTCTGTTAATGGAGGACCTTTTCAATTGAGCGTATCTAATACAGGAACTAATGTCGATTGTCAAAGTCCTACTATCGTAGGTGGAGAAGGTGTAATGGTCGGAACTGCAGATGGGCCACTATCATGTATAGGACATACTAATGCTTCTCTTAATGAATGGTGTGAACTTTTAGTAAAACCGAGTACTGTCTCTTCTCAGTCTCTAGATCCATTGGTTCCATATTCTATAATGCTAACTTTACCAAATGGTACAATAGTACCAGATAATATTCTTACCGGCGAACATATAGGATTGTTAGTAGAAGCTAAACTGATAGAGGGATGTGGAAATAATGCATGTTGGGGTACAATAACAGTAGAAGACAAACTAGGGCCAGTATTCAATTGTGTAGATACTGAGGTCTTCTGTTTTAATCTTGATGAATATGGTGGACCGTTAGCACTAGATGCGTGTGATGGACCTGTAGAAGTAGAGTATTCTTCTCAGGAAACAGTTAATTTACCTAATGATCAAGAATTCGTAAATAAAATTACACGTACCTATATAGCAGAGGATTCAAAAGGGAATACAGCTACCCCATGCGTAGTAGAGATCTATGTTAAGAGATTAAAGTTTGATGATATAACATGGCCAAATGATATAACTGGTGAGGATGCTCTAATTTGTTCAGATATAGATGAATCTGGAACCCCATCACTAGAAATTTCAAAAGTACCTATGGTGTTTGGCTATCCACTACTTCCTGCTCAAGATAATATTTGTGATTTCACACTAATTTATGAAGATAAAGAGGAAATTGACTTTGGGTGTATTACAAGTGTGTTAAGAGAATATACTGCAATTTTTTGGGATCCTCTATCTAATACATACGCAACAGATTCGTATACTCAAGTAATAGAAGTGGAAGACGACAATGACCCTATATTCCAACCATTGGATGATATCGAATTAACTTCCGGTTTTGATAATTGTACTAAAGAAGTAACAATATTATATCCGGAAGGCCTGGATGATCAATGTTCGGATATCGATCAAATTGATATAACTTGGACTCCAATTGAATCTAATACAATAGGTGGATCATTGCAAAATGTAGATTTTCCAGTTGATATCGCATTGCCATTAGGCGAAAGCTTGGTAACATATCGAGCATATGATGAGTGTAATAATTCGAGTACTGCAAGTATCACTGTTATAATCAATCCTAATGCTGGTCCTACGGCTTCTTGTAAAGATATGAATGTGGCACTAGGAAGTGGTAATGGTGGATTTGCATATGTCCCGGCAACATCTATTGATAAAAGCAATTCTCCATTATGTGGATCTATTGTAAGTAGCCATGTAAGACGATTAGATGAAGGAGCTAACTGTTATACTGATCCAGTTACCGGAGAAAATATATCTACAACCGAATTTGGAGATTATGTTATTTTCTGTTGTGAAGATGCTGGTAAAACTATTATGGTGGAATTGCAAATAATAGATAATTATGGTGGAATAGGCTTATGTACAAGTATGATTACTGTACAAGATTCCAATGCACCTACTATCTCGACTCTACCTAATGACACAATTGAATGTGGTACATTATTTACAACGGCACAACTAGATCTTTTGAATGATACAGATCCTGATAATGATGTAGATCTTAGTCAATTCGGATTCCCAATAATAGATGATGAATGTGGCAATGCCGATACAGAAGTCACAACCATTTGGGCACCTACTATGGTAGGTTGTGGAAGGGGTACTATTGTCCGTACATTTACAGCATCAGATTCCAATAATACTTCTTCTATTTCGCAGACAATAACTGTTACCAAAGAGCCTTTTCAAGACTCTTATATCGAACAATTTGAAGTATTGGATACCAATATCTGTGACTTGACTCTATTAGCTCCTGAATTATTGCCGGTTCCATTTAATGGGCCTCAAATTACTGGTGAAGGGCCATGTGATGATAGTATGGTATCGATAATTAGTGAGGATACATATGCATTTCCTGAAGACGATTCTGGTTACTGCTTTAAGATTATCAGAAACTGGACTGTTATGAGTTGGTGTGATGTTGATGCAATGGGAGCTCCATTATCTTTCCAGAGACAACAAATAATAAGAATAGTAAATATTGACATACCTGTAATTGAAAATACCCCATTGGAGCAGATTGTCGAATGTGTCCAAGAGGGTGACGAATCTTCTTTCATCGAAGTAATAGTCAGCGCTAAAAATAATTGTACTATATCTAACAATCTGGAATG